>Ga0172368_10001254_pt1 | contig 35287 bp, 33 predicted proteins | sample Lak11m_FD_114540 | JGI IMG/M metagenome (GOLD analysis project Ga0172368, IMG submission 114540) | Freshwater microbial communities from Kabuno Bay, South-Kivu, Congo - kab_022012_11m | ecosystem: Environmental > Aquatic > Freshwater > Lake | place: Democratic Republic of the Congo: South-Kivu... | reverse complement strand
CATAACACTCTTACTCGGCATCGCTTTTCTTGTTGTTTGAAAAAAGAAAAGCGATGCCGAGTAAGAGTGTTATGCCTAGTAATCCCCGGAGCAGTGAAACAGCAAAATCCATAACAACCTTACTTTTCTTTTGGAATATAGTGACACTTCCGGCAGCGGGCTTCGTAAATATCTGAAGCGCCTACAACTACGCGTTCTTCGGAAATGATTTTTCGTTGAGTGTTATCGGCAGGATTTCCGCACACAACACAAATGGCGAGTGTTTTGGTAATGTACTCCGCAATTGCGAGCAGCTGCGGCATCGGTTCAAAGGGAATGCCCCGGTAATCTTGATCTAATCCGGCAACCAGCACCCGTTTACCTTCGTTTGCGAGTTGGTTGCAGACTTCCACAATATCTTTTGAAAAAAATTGTGCTTCGTCTATACCAATCACCTGCGCGTCTTTTGATTGTTCAAGAATTTGCTGCGGCGTTTCAACAATCACCGAAGGGAGCGATTGTTCGCTGTGAGAAACAATTTCATCAACGCTGTAGCGCGTGTCAATTTTCGGTTTGAAAACCACAACTTGTTGTTTCGCAATTTTAGCGCGGCGAAGTCTTCTGATAAGTTCTTCGGTTTTTCCGCTGAACATACAGCCGGCAATTACTTCTATCCAGCCGGTTTCTTTGGGAAGGGAATGAGGATTGAATTCGTGCATAAGTTAGTGAGTATGTTTTAAATCTGAATCGGTAAAAGCGAAGGGGAGCAAGTCACTTGTCAGTACTACCTTCATCTCTTTTTTGTTATTAGTCAGTATAATGTCAATGTCATGACAGATATCGGAAATAATTTGCCGGCACGCACCGCAAGGGGAACAAAAATCTTCTGTGTCAGCAGCTACGGCAATTGCTTTGAATTTTCTTTCTCCTTCCGAAACAGCTTTAAATATCGCGGTTCGTTCCGCGCAGATCGTTAAACTGTAGGAACTGTTTTCAACGTTACACCCCGTATAAATTTTACCGTCTTCTGTAAGCAGTGCCGCACCGACAAAAAAATTGGAATAGGTCGGCATCGCATGCTTCTTCGCTTCTAATGCTTTTTCGACTAATACTTGGTAGTCCATGTTCTTCCTGCTTTATTGCTCAAAAATAAGAAAATCTTTAACACGATTACGCAGTCTCTTTCCATTTTATTTTAAAAAACTTAGCGCTGAAAAAATTCAGCACCAGCATACATTCGTATAACACCTGGTAGAAAATTACCTCACCGAAACCGAATGAGTAAGAAAACTTTTTTTGATAAAGGAAGGTGAGAAGTAAATCGAAGAAAATTTTGGTGATAAAGATAAGACCTGCGTTATGGTAGAACGGAATGAAAAAAAGAGCATCGACAGAGAGAATATTTAAGAGATGCCAGCCGCCGAGCAATAGTTTTTGTTTTGTTGAGTAGTGAAAAGATGTTGCCGTGTGTCTTCTTTTTTGTTGAAAATATTCTTTAAAAGTCGCCGGCGCATAGGAGAAGACGCTGCTTTCTTCCTCAGCCACGGCTGTAATTTTTCCATGTTGGGCGGCTACTTCACGAATGAGTAAATCATCGTCGCCGCCGAGTGTCTCAAGTGTCTTTGAAAAACCTCCAACGCGGTTGAACGTTTCTTTTGTTATACCAAGACTTCTCGAAGCCGCTGAATACGGGACGTGAAACTCCGTCGCGGTTAAGGTCAAGATCATTAAACGAAAATTCTCGAAACAGAAAAAATGATTTGATAAAGATTCTCCAAACTTAAAAGGGGCAACACCAAAAATCAGATCGGCATCACTTTGAAATTTTTTTGCGAACGTGCTCAACCATGCTTTCTGCGGTTGACAATCTGCATCTGTGATGAGTAGGTTAGGGAAGCGGGCGGCAGCAATTCCAATTTCAAGTGCCCCTTTTTTTGCCGGAAATTTTTTGCCCTTTGACGTGATGACCCTAAGATTGCTCATGTGCTCTGCAAAATTCGAAGCAATGCCGAATGTCTTATCAGTAGATTCATCGTCAACAAAAATTATTTCGAAAAACTCTTTAGGGTAAGTCTGATTCTCAAGCGCAGAAAAAAGCTTTTCTATGTTTTGTTCTTCATTTTTGGCTGCAATAACAATCGAAATTCTTGTGTCTGTTACCTCAGGAGAAAGTATCGGTTTTGACAGCCTTTTCATACCGGAAACGAACAAAAGAAATGCTGTTAAAAAGAAAACTGCGAAGACGGAGATGATAAAGATCAAGGGCTCTCTGTGATTTTTTGATTTTTTCAGTTATAAAATATTGAATTCAAGGAGAAAATACCCTAAGTTTGTTTGTAAAATTTTATTTTAATTAAATTACAAGGGAGTTTATGCTTAATATTTATGAAAAACTTCAGAAAAACATTGCTGCTTGGCGAACAGAATTAGGTGAAATTGCCAAAGCTCAAGGGGACAAAAAAGTTTCCGATGTAACTGTTGCTCAGTTGCTCGGCGGGTTAAGGGGTGTGAAAGGTGTTATGTGCGACACTTCGTTCGTTCCGCAAGATAAGGGGTTAATTATTCGTGGTATTCCTTTAGCTGACCTTGTTGATAAATCTCCCGAAGAAACATTCTATCTCCTTTTAACAGGTGAACTCCCGAATGCCGCAGAATTGGAAGATTTTTCTTCGCGATTAAGACTCCGTAAAACCGTTCCAAGCTATGTTTGGGATGTTTTGAAAGCAATGCCAAAGGACACTCATCCAATGGTAATGTTGAATACTGCAATCCTTGTCCTGCAGAGAGAATCAATCTTCGCAAAAATGTACGAACAGGGAATTAAGAAAGATGAATACTGGAAGTACACGCTTGAAGATGCATTGAATATCGTTGCGAAACTTCCTGGTATTGCCGCGGCTGTATATCGATTACGCTTCAACAAAGGTCCGCTGCTTCATCCAAATCCGGATCAAGATTTAGCAGGCGATTTTGTTCATCTTATAGGACTCGATTCCTCTCCGCATGAATTTCACGAACTGATTAAACTTTACATGACCAGCCACTCTGACCATGAAGGTGGAAACGTTTCTTCATTTACCACACTTACCGTTAACTCCGCACTTTCCGATTTGTATTACTCCATGTCAGCCGGATTTGACGGACTCGCCGGTCCACTGCACGGATTAGCGAACCAAGAAGTTGTAAAATGGATTTTGGAAACCATGAAGTTATTTGGTGGAAATCCTTCGAGAGATCAAATTGCTCAATATGCTCAGGAAACTCTGAAATCGGGTAAAGTAATTCCCGGATATGGCCACGCGGTACTCCGTGTTGTTGATCCACGATTTACTGCATTCATGAATTTCGGTAAAAAATATTGCGCAAACGAACCTCTGTTCCAAACTGTTGAACATATCTTCGAAACGGTTCCGGAAATTCTTCAACATATTGAAAAAATTAAGGATCCATGGCCGAATATCGATGCTATTTCCGGATCTATACTTTATCACTACGGAATTAAGGAATTTTCATATTATACCGTTCTGTTTGCAATGGCACGTGGTATTGGAGTAGCAGCGCAAGCGGTTATCAATCGCGGCATGCAATACCCGATAGTTCGCCCAAAATCGGTAACCACCGAATGGTTGAAGGACTATCTGTCCAAAAATTAAACGATTCTGAAAAAATCTCGGTCAAAGTGCCGAGATTTTTTTTATATTTTTTTGAATTCACTTGCCAACCCCCTATATTTGAACACAAAAACTCCATATGTCTTCAAAGAAAAAAGTTAAGTATATATTCGTCACAGGGGGAGTTGTATCTTCTCTTGGCAAAGGAATCTCCGCTTCATCCTTAGGGCTTCTCTTAAAACTTCGCGGTTATAATGTAACTATCCAAAAATTTGATCCTTATATCAACGTTGATCCCGGTACAATGAATCCCTTTCAGCACGGTGAAGTGTATGTAACGGAGGATGGCGCCGAAACAGATTTAGATATCGGGCACTACGAGCGCTTTCTTGATACTAATATGACCAAAGCGAACAATACCACAACGGGACAAGTGTACAATGAAGTGATTACCAAAGAACGACGCGGGGAATTTCTCGGCGCTACCGTGCAGGTAATTCCTCATATCACCGATGAAATTAAAACAAGAATGAAAAAACTCAGCGAACTTGATGAGTACGATTTCATTATTACTGAAATAGGCGGAACTGTCGGGGATATCGAGAGCTTACCTTTTCTCGAATCAATGCGTCAATTAATGCACCAACTTGGAAAAAAGAATGCGATTTCACTTCATGTTACTTTAGTCCCTTACATCGCATCAGCCGGTGAGGTGAAAACAAAACCGACCCAGCACAGCGTAAAGAATCTCTTGGAGCTTGGAATTCAACCGGATATTCTCATTTGCCGCTCAGAGAAAAGGCTAGCCAAAGATATTCGTGATAAAATTGCTTTGTTCTGCAATGTTGATTCGAGAAGTGTTATTTCAGCTTACGACTGTTCCTCCATTTACGAAGTGCCGCTTGTATTCTACAAAGAAAAAGTGGATCAGATCGTTTTAAACCATCTCAACATGCCCGAACGAAAAATTAAGCTAGATGAGTGGGAAAACTTTTTCGACAAAGTAAAAAACCCTTCCAAGGTAATTGACATTGCCGTTTGCGGAAAATATATTGAAGTGCAAGACGCTTACAAAAGCATCACCGAGAGCTTTATCCATGCGGGTGCAGAGAACGACGCACGAGTAAAATTGCATTGGGTTAATGCCGAGGAATTGGAAGTTCAGAAACCGGAGTCACTGTTAAAAGGTATGCATGGTATTCTTATTCCGGGCGGATTTGGAGAACGGGGCGTTGAAGGAAAAATTAACGCTATTACCTATGCAAGAGAAAATAAAATTCCATTCTTCGGAATTTGTTTAGGGTTGCAGTGCGCGGTTATTGAGTATGCCCGGAACGTGTGTGGTATCTCAAAAGCGCACAGTTCTGAATTTCATAAAACGCGTTTTAATGTTATTGATATTATGCCGGATCAAAAAAATATCAAAAATATCGGCGGTACCATGAGGCTGGGCGCCTATCCTTGCATTATTGAAAAGAATACAAAAGCCTATCAAGCATATAAAGCGGAATATATTACCGAGCGCCACAGACACCGTTTCGAAGTAAACAATAAATTTAGAACAACACTTCAGAAAAACGGTCTTCATTTTAGCGGACTATCTCCTGATCGGGAATTAGTTGAAATGATTGAACTTCCAAATCATCCGTGGTTTGTAGGTTGTCAATTTCATCCTGAGTTAAAATCACGTGCAACCAAAGCTCACCCGTTGTTTCGGGATTTTGTAAAAGCGGCACTCTCGCATAAAAAAGAAAAGGCGAAAAGTTAATTGCGCTTCTCTAAAAAGACGCTCCTTTTTGTTCCGTTTCTGTTCATTTTATTCTTCCTAAACGAGAATACCTTTTGCGCCGATGGTAACGGACGCACAAAGTTGAATGAGGGAATCCAGGCAGTCTATAATTTTGAATTTGAGAAAGCCGATCAGATTTTTTCTGCCATTTTAAAGAAAAATCCCGACGATTTACTCGCCAATCATTTCAGCGCCACGCTTTCCTTTTGGAAATATTTCGGTTCAAACAAAAAGAAATATCTGGATGACTTTATCCGTCAATCGGATATTACAATCGGAAAGGCCGAGCAAAATCTTTCAACGAAACCTCAGAACAAAGAAACGCTTTATGTGTTGGGGGCTTCCTACGGTTACCGTGCGATGGCATTCGGGAAAGCCGAAAAATTTCTGGATATGATTTGGGCGAGCAAAAAATCGAACAGCTACCTTGAAGATCTTCTTGAAATTGATAAGAATTACTACGACGCGTACATGGGTATCGGGCTTATCAAATTTGCATTGAGTCAAGTTCCCAGCGGATTTAAATGGGCGCTTTCGATGATTGGTTTTAAAGGAGATGCCGAATCCGGATTTTCCTATTTAAAAACCGCGGCAGAAAAAGGAACGTATGCAAAAGTTGAGGCAGCATATTATCTTTCGCAGCTTTACGCCGAATATTATTTTGACTATGATTTAGCCAAATCCTATTTAAATAAACTGCACCGGCAATTTCCCGAAAATCTTTTATTTACCTATTCGCTCGCTGTCATTGAGGTGAAGGGGAGAGATTTATCTACCGCGGCAAACTTGTTAAAGCAATTGGTGAAAGAGCAGCAAAGCGAATTTGAACAGCTTCTCGCTTATTCAAAATTTCTCTTGGGAGATGTCTACTTCTATAAAAATCAATTTGAACAGGCCAAGGAATTCTATAAACAATTCCTAAGCTCCTCACAAGAAAAGAACTATACCGGAATTGCAAATTACCGTTTGGCTCTTTGCTACGAATTTACAAATGATCGGGATTCATCTAAAAAATTATTTCAAGCAGCGCAAAACGGCAACGAAGTGTTAGATGATGATTACTACGCAAAACAAAAGGGAGAACTCTATCAAAAGAGAACTGTTTCCGATGTGGAAGGAAGTCTGATTTTCTGCACAAATTTACTTGAGCAAAAAAATTATGACGATGTAATTGATTCCATGACCGTATTGCTTGCACGGAATGCCACTCTTCCTCAAAAAGATCAAATGTATTTGCTTGTTTCGGAAGCATCTTTTTACCAGGGTAAGTATGATTCGGCACTCGTTTTCGCGAAAAAATCGTTAGGACTTCAATACCACTCCGAGTCTTGGACGAAGCCGTTCGCTTGTTACTACGCCTCGATGGCAAGTCTTAAGAAAAACGACAAAGCTACCGCCGAATCCTATTTTGAGAAAGCCGGAAGCTACGACAATTTCTTCTACGAGAACAAATTGAAGAGTATGCTGAAAAATCTCTCCAGATTGATAAATAATTGATAATTTTCTTGCAGATTCGCTTTCTTTCGTTGACAATTTTTGCGTAAATAAGTAATTTGAGCTGCCAGTTTTTGAGAAAAATGAATATCGCAGTTTTTGTTTCAGGCCGAGGTTCAAACTTACAGGCAATAATAAATTCGAAAGATTTAGAAGGTTTAGCTGCCGTTGCCGTGGTTTGCAGCGATAAAATCGATTGTCCTGCTTTCAAGATTGCCTCAGAAAAAGAAATACCCTATTTTTCTGTTAGTGAAAAAAAAAGAGAGGGCTTTTACAATTTCTCAAAATTGAAGGCACTTTTTGCAGAGTTACACATTGAGTTGATAGTACTTGCCGGCTATTTAAAACTTATGCCGACGGAGTTCGTAAAAGCTTTCCCGAATAAAATTATTAATATTCATCCCGCACTCCTTCCCAGTTTTGGCGGTAAAGGGATGTATGGACATCATGTGCACGAGGCGGTGTTTCAATCATCCGCAAAAGTCTCGGGTGCAACAATTCATTTCGTAAATGAACATTACGATGAAGGAATGATCATTGACCAGGCTGTAGTTTCCATTGCCGATGTAAAATCTCCCGACGAAATAGCGGCTCGTGTTTTAGCGGTTGAACATAAACTTCTCCCGTCGGTAATCGCAAAAATTGCGGCGAAAAAAATTGAAATAAAAGATAACAGAGTTTTCCTAATTTAATTTTTAGACATTGACTTGAAAAAATTTGCTTTACTTAGTGTTTCCGATAAAACCAACATTCTTTCCTTAGCACAAAACCTTTTTCAACACGGGTACGAGCTCCTGGCTACAGGCGGAACTGGTAAACTCCTTAATGAGAACAAAGTTGCATGTACAGAAATCAGCGACTATACCGGATTCCCGGAAATTTTTAACGGAAGAGTAAAAACATTACAGCCTAAAATTTTTGGCGGAATTCTTCAAAGAAGAAATAATGCAGAAGACACAAAGCAAGCTAAACAAAACGGCGTGCTTCCGATTGATATCGTTTGCGTTAATCTTTATCCTTTTGAAAAAGTTGCGCAAAATCCTAATGCCACACTTGAAGAACTCATCGAAAATATTGACATCGGCGGACCAAGTTTGATTAGAGCCGCCGCTAAAAATCATGCGTTTGTTTCGGTGCTTACCGATCCCGCGCAATACGAAAATTTTCTGAATGAACTTTCGAGCGGAGAAGTTTCAAAAGAAACGAAACGAAATCTTGCCGTTGCCGCGTACGCGCACACAGCTAAATACGACACTTTCATCTCTAACACCTTAGAACAAAAATTTGATCTCGCACCTTCCGCATTACGATTGAATGCTGCGAAATCAAGAGTACTGAGATATGGAGAGAATCCTCATCAGCAGGCAACACTCTTCGGCAGCTTTTTTGATTACTTTGAAATTTTTCACGGAAAAGAACTTTCCTACAATAACATTTTAGATATTACCGCAGCGGTTGAGTTGCTGGAAGAATTGGATGAGAATTCTTGTGTTATCATTAAACATAACAATCCCTCAGGTGCTGCTACTGCGGCTACTTCTCTTCAAGCTTATGAAAACGCTCTTCGATGCGATCCGGCGGCGGCGTTCGGTGGCATCGTCGCGTTTGATAAACCGGTGAACGCTGAACTTGCGGCTAAATTGAATGAACTGTTTTTAGAAGTGGTTATTGCTCCTTCGTTTGATGAAGAAGCGCTGCCGATTCTGTATAAGAAAAAAGATAGACGCTTACTGAAGCAGACGAAAAATATATCCGAAACCGGAATGACGGTAAAAACTGTTCCCGGCGGATTTCTGGTACAAGACAAAGATTTCCTTTCTGATGATTTTTCAAATTTAAAAACCGTTACTACACTTCCGGTTACCGATCAACAGCTTGAAGATTTAAAATTTGCCTGGGCTGTAGGGAAAAATGCGAAATCGAATACCATTGTTTTGGTAAAAGATAAAGCAACAATCGGTATCGGCGCCGGACAAGTTTCCCGGGTAGACGCGGTTCGCGTAGCGGCTATGAAAGCAAAAGAATTTAATTTATCAACCGAGGGAGCCGTTGCGTCCTCCGATGCGTTTTTCCCTTTCCCCGATAATATTGAAGAACTTGCTCACTTGGGAGTGAAAGCGGTAATTCAACCGGGAGGTTCTGTAAGAGATGATATAGTAATTGAAGCGGCTAACAAGCTTGGTTTGGCAATGATATTTACCGGTAAACGGCACTTTAAACATTAAGAGGTTTTATGGGAATTTTAGATGTATTTGGCGCAGACATTGCGATGGATTTAGGAACAGCAAACACCCTTATTTATGTAAAAGGGAAAGGAATTGTTCTTAACGAACCTTCAATTGTTGCCTTTGACCGGAATACAAAAAAAATTATTGCTCTTGGAAACAAAGCCAAAGAGATGCAAGGAAAAGAACATAAAGGCATTCGAGTTACTCGTCCGATGCGTGACGGAGTTATTGCGGATTTTGAAATTGCAGAAGGAATGATTCGTGCTTTTATCCGACAAGTAAGTTCTAGTTTTATGAGCGCTAAGAGAATTGTAGTTGCCGTACCAAGTGGAATTACTGAAGTAGAAAAACGTGCCGTACGAGATAGCGCCGAACACGCCGGAGCAAAGGAAGTTCACTTGATTGCCGAACCAATGTCAGCCGCAATCGGAATCGGAATTGATGTTGACGCGCCGATGGGAAGTATGATTATTGATATCGGAGGCGGTACCACCGAAATAGCTGTAATAGCGTTATCCGGAATCGTGAACGAAGAATCCATTCGCATTGCCGGTGATGAAATGAATAACGCGATTATGCAATTTTTCAAAAAGAATCACAACATCCTTATTGGTGAAAAAACCGCCGAAGCGATAAAATGCGAAGTAGGTTCCGCCATGCCGTTGAAAGAAGAGTTAACTATTCAAGTAAAAGGAAGAGATTTGGTTGGTGGTATTCCAAAGACCACAGAAGTTTCATCTGTAGAAATTCGCGAAGCGCTTACCGAAGCGGTTGTACAGATTGTTGACGCTACAAAACTTTCGCTTGAAAGAACACCGCCTGAACTTTCTGCAGATATTTTGGACAGAGGAGTGATGTTAACCGGAGGTGGAGCGCTGCTTAAAGGTCTTGACGAACGTATTCGTATGGAAACAAATCTTCCTGTGCACGTTGCCGAAGATCCTTTAACTGCTGTAGCGCGCGGCGCCGGCAAAGTTATTGAGAATTTAAACCACTATTCGAGAGTTCTTATTAGGAACAGAAGATATTAGGCGTGCGACTTTTCAACACCTTTTGGAATCAGTTTAAAGAATACGTTGTCTTAGTTCTCCTTTTGCTCATTAGTGTCCTTCTTATTTCCCGCAGCGATAATCCCTCGGTAAAAAATCTAAAGACTACTACGTTTGGAACCTTCGCGTTCGTAACCTCTATCTTTTCGGATGTTCTTCACACATCAAGTTTAAAAAGTGAAAATGAAAAATTACGGAAACAGAATGCCGAGTTGATGTTGGAAGTAAATCGCCTTCGAGAATTCGGTATCGAAAATGTTGAACTAAAGAATATGCTTGCATTGAAGGATACGGTTTCCTATAAGCTTATTCCGGGTAAAATTATTTCAAAATCATTTTCGACTGAACAAACGACCTTCACCTTAAATAAAGGAAAAGAAGAAGGCATTAAACCCGGAATGGCGGTTATTACCGGAGAGGGATTAGTCGGAATTATCGATAGAAGCTCCGACGATTTTTCCGTAGTAAGAACGATTAAACACATCAACTTTAGACTTGTGGTTAAAGATCAGCGGAGTAGATTTCAAGGAATTCTTCACTGGACCGGGAGCCAGCTCATTATTTCCAATTTGCCGAAAACTGCGGAAGTGAAGATTGGGGATAGAATTATTACATCGGAATTAAGTTCATTAATCGGACAACCGTTTCCGGTTGGCATCGTAAAAAAAATTATTAATCCCGACGAAGGATATTTTAACAACGTTTTAATCCAGCCGTTCGTCGAAATAGAAAAAGTAGATAATGTTTTTATTGTTGCGTTGATTCCCCATAAAATTAAAAATTCTGTTGAACTAAATTTTTATAACAGCGGTAAGTAATGAAATTTGAAAAACTTCTTCCGGTAGTGTTGCTCATTCCCGTACTGCTGTTTCAAGTGCTGATAGTGCCGTACATCGAGCTTAATGGAATTGTGCCGGATTTGGTGCTCATGCTGCTTGTCTACTACACCCTGCAGCACGGACAATTATACGGAACGGTTCTTGGTTTTGTCTTTGGCGCCGTAACTGATTTGTCGACGGGAAGCATTCTGGGCAGTACAATGTTTACAAAAACGCTTGCCGCATTTATAGCGGGTTATTTTTACAACGAGAATCAAATCGGAACACTGGTAAAATCGCCGATGTTTCTTGTGATAGTTTTTCTTTCATCGTTAGTTAACTCAATTGCTTTTTCTCTCATTGCAAACTTTGATATTAGTATCAATCTTTTCATGCTCATCTTTGAGCAAGGAATTCTTCCCGCCCTTTACACCACCGTTATCGCAAGTTTGGTGATGGTCTTTACTCCTAAAAGGAGTTACCTCTGATGTCCGCTCGGATTGTCCACATCGACCGGAATAAAGTTTTTTACGCCATCATCATCGCCGTCGTTTCAATCTACGTCTTCAAATTATTCGACATGCAAATTTTGGCGTACGATCAGTTCAACACGAAGGCGTCGGATAATTCAATAAAAGCGATCGAACAAATTGCACTGCGGGGAGTGTTTTACGATCGGAATATGAAACTTCTTGTTGAAAATACTCCGGCTTATACCGTGCGGGTAACGCCTGCCGAATATGATACTTCACTCAACAGAAAACTTGAGTCGGTTCTTGATTTGGATGAAGGATATATTTCGAATATGCTTTTCAAAAATCGAATCTACTCAAAGTTCGTTCCATTGCGGGTAAAACGTGGTGCGGATTTTTCTTCCATCGCCTGGATAGAGGAAAACAAAGAACATCTTCCCGGTGTAGATTATATTATTGAAATGCAGCGCGGGTATCCGATGGGCGTTATGGGCTCGCATTTGTTTGGATATTCAAAAGAAATTTCTCCTCAACAGCTTAAGAAGGAAGATAACTACTATCAGCCGGGTGATTTGATTGGCGCAATCGGACTTGAAAAACATTATGAAAAAGATTTGCGCGGGGAAAAAGGGTACAACTATATTTTAGTTGATTCGCGCCGCAGGGAAGTTGGCAAATATAAAAACGGTGTTAATGATGTTCCTTCGCAAAAAGGAAAAGACCTTGTCCTTTCGATTGATGGTGAGCTGCAAAAAATTGCCGAAGAAGAGTTGAACGGGCGCCCCGGTGCTGTAGCCGCAATAGAACCGTCAACCGGCGAAGTGATGGTGCTCGCAAGTTCTCCAGAATTTGACTTAAACCAGTTCTCCTATGTAACACCGAAAGATTATTTGAAACAGTTGATGGATGATCCGTTAAAACCGCAGTACAACCGGGCAACCATGTCGGCGCATCCTCCGGGTTCAACATTCAAATTGTTGTGCGCACTTGCCGCGCTCGATCTTGGAGTTATCACTCCTTCAACTACGTTGTATTGCGGAGGAAGTTTTAATTATGGTAGAACTTTCAAATGCCATGGCGCGCATGGTGCGGTAAATGTTATTTCTGCAATTGAAAAATCGTGCAACGTTTTTTTCTATCAACTTATTTTTAAAATAGGACTTGACCGATTAAAGTCTTACGCAGACAGATTTGGACTTGGACACAAACTTGGAATCGATATTAATGAAGAAGTTCGAGGATTAATTCCGAACTCCGCTTACTATGAAAGGATTTACGGTAAAGATTGGCCGAAAGGAATTTTAGTAAGTTTAGGCATCGGACAGGGAGAAGTGAATGTTACTCCGCTACAACTTGCCAATTACTGTGCACTGATTGCGAATAACGGAAAAGGTTTTGTCCCACACATCGTTAAAGGCTATCTCGACGAAGATAAAAAGTATCACCCGTATACTTTCAAAGCGGTAGATACCGGAATAAAACAAAATGTCTTTGATATGGTAAAAGAAGGAATGTTCCGTGTGGTAAATGGTGCCGGTACCGCAACCAACGTTCGGATAAGTGATATTCATATTGCGGGAAAAACCGGAACCGCGCAGAATCCGCACGGGAAAGATCACTCCTTATTTGTTGCGTTCGCGCCATACGAACATCCTACTATAGCAGTTGCGGTGCTTGTTGAGAACGCGGGATTCGGGGCAACTTGGGCGGCTCCCATTGCAAAGAAGATTATCGAAACGTATGTGAGACGAACGATGCCGAAATCAACCCAAACCGAACCGCAGAAAATTGTGGTTGAACCCGGAGAAAATTTTGCGGATTAATTACAAACTGAATGACCGGTTCGATTTAACAATCTTTCTTACCGCCTCCGCACTTGTGGTTATTGGTTTGATAGCGATTTACAGTTCAACACAAAATACATTGAACCAAAAGGGAAATTTTGATAAGCAGTTAATCTCTTGGGGAATTTCCCTTTTTGTACTCTTCTTCCTTTATACAATTCCTATTAAAACTTTCAAGCTTGCCGCGCTGCCGTCTTACATCTTTTCATTGTTGCTTCTGATGCTCGTTTTAGTAATCGGAAGAAAAATTAGCGGTGCAAGGAGCTGGATCGGATTCGGCGGATTCAGTTTTCAACCTGCTGAGTTTGCTAAACTTGCAACCATCCTTTATTTATCAGATTTCCTCTCTCGTTCCGAAACGGTTCTCGATAACCTGAAAGATATTTTTATCGCACTTGTTATCGGGATGACACCTGTTGCACTTATAATGCTTGAACCGGATTTAGGTAGTTCGTTTGTGTTCATCGGACTTCTTCTTGCACTCCTCTTTTGGAAGGGAATCAGCTTGTTCGGATTGGTGTTGGTATTAAGTCCCGGCATTGTTGCGGTAGCTTCTCTCTTCGGAACGATTTATTTTGTGATAGCTATTGTCTTGGTAATTGCCGCGCTCTTCTTTTTTAAGCGGGATGTTTTTTTAAGCGGATCGATTCTTGCACTTAATTTAGCTTCCGGATTTTTCGTTGATACGTTTTACAATATTCTCAGTCCCCACCAGCAAAAACGAATTCAAACATTCATTGATCCCAATGCTGATCCGCTTGGTTCTGGGTATAACGCGATACAAGCGAAAGTGGCTATCGGGTCGGGGGGATTTTGGGGCAAAGGATTTTTGCATGGCAACCAAACGCAGCTTCAATTCATCCCTGAGCAATGGACGGACTTTATTTTTTGCGTCATAGGGGGGGAATGGGGGTTCATCGGAAGTGTCGTGGTGATTCTTCTTTTCGCGATTTTATTTTTGCGCTTGCTTCGGTTAGCCACTTTTGCGAAGAATGAATTTTTAAGTTTAATCATCATCGGAATCCTCACCGTTTTTTTTATCCATTTTCTCGTTAATGTCGGCATGGCAATCGGAATTCTCCCGGTGATTGGAATCCCGCTGCCGTTTGTCAGTTACGGCGGAAGTTCACTGCTGATTAACATGACGCTGCTGGGGATTATTCTCAACATTCATCGATCGAGAAAAGAATCGGCATAAAAAATATTTTATAAGGAAGTATGCATGAACAGCAGAGAAAAATTTTATAGTGCAATAGAAAAGGGCAAGCATATCTGTGTTGGCCTTGATACAGATAAATTAAAAATCCCGACTCATTTATTAAGTGAAGAAGACCCGATATTTGCATTTAACAGAGCGATTATTGACGCTACCCGCGCTGACGCCGCTTCCTACAAACTCAATTTTGCATTCTATGAAGCTTTCGGTATTGAAGGACTCGTTTCATTAAAAAAAACAATTGAATACATTGGTGACGAAATATTTATCATCGCCGACGCGAAAAGAGGAGATATCGGTTCAACATCTGCGATGTATGCAAAATCCGCTTTTGATTATTTTAGGTGTGATTCAGTCACTCTTCATCCATACATGGGATACGATTCCGTACAACCGTTTGCGGAGTATAAAGATAAACTTAACTTTGTTCTTGCTCTTACCTCAAACAAAAGCGCTGTAGATTTCGAAACACTTGCGTTGTCTTCCGGGAAAAAAGTTTTCCAGGCAGTGATCGCCGAAATAGTAAAGTGGAATGGAGAGGAAAAATTTTTTGGAATTGTGTTCGGCGCTACACAGCTTTCGCAACTCCAAGAAAATATTGAGTTGATAAAAAATTTACCGCTGCTCCTACCGGGAGTTGGTGCCCAAGGTGGAAGCCTTGAAGAAGTTGTCACTCTTTTTCATCAACATAAAAAAAGTGATTACCTTATCAACGCAAGCCGGAGTATTATTTACGCCTCTAACAGACAAAATTTTGCTGAAAAAGCTGCGGAAGAATTGCAGAGGATGAATAGCATCATTAAACAACTTCTTGAAGCGTAATTGGAGCTGATCCGTTTTGAAAGAAATTTCTATTTATACAGACGGTGCCGCCAAAAATAACCCCGGACGCGGAGGATACGGGATTGTCTTTCTTTTTAAAGAACAAAGAAAAGAAATGTCTGCCGGTTTTCGTAAAACAACTAACAACCGGATGGAACTGCTTGCCGTTATCACGGCACTAGCCGCATTAAAAGAAGAATGCAAAGTGGATTTATTCAGCGATTCCAAGTACGTGATTGAACCGATTGAAAAAGGCTGGCTGCAGAGTTGGAAAAAAAAGAATTGGAAACGGGGGAAAAACGAAAAGGTGAAAAATCCGGATTTGTGGATTCGCCTTGATGAACTGTTGAAAAAACAACAGGTTACATTTCATTGGGTGAGAGGGCATGACGGCAACAAAGAAAATGAACGTTGTGATGTTTTGGCTGTTCAAGCCGCCGAGGGAAATAATTTGCAGATTGATGAAGTTTTTGAACAGTCCGTTAAATCCGGAAGGGAAGAGACACTGGATTTTTGATATTTCATGTCTTATTATTTGTTAATCCTCAAGTAACTAACCTTTGCAGCATCCTCATTTTATAGGTTGATATGCAGCATACCATTCATGTAGTACCGCGGAAATATTTTGTTATTTGGAAAAAGCTTTCCTACTTTTTGTAAGGAAATTATTGAATTTCCGTACAACTATCTTCGAAAGGCAAAGTTATGAAAAAGCTGTCATACTTCTTTTACCTTCTCTTTTTTATTGTTGGGTGTACGACGAATGAAGACACCACAACTGGCCCTACTACCGACCCGGCCGGGTCAAGTTTAAAGTCCCAGCAGGCATACGAATCCTTGGAAATTGTATTCACAACCTGGGCAAACGGCAACTTCCAAAATACTTCTGACTTCGACGCGTTAAATTTCAAAACCGCGAATTCATTATATAAAGATGCAGTTAATTTAGATCCGAATAATCTCGATGCGCATTTAGGCGCCGCAATCACTGAGATTCTTTGTACCTATGCAGATACTGCAGTAAACAGGGTGGTAAAACAGTGGGAAAGCTTTGGGAATTCAAACAATAACGGACTTTCAGCTCCGGCAATTAGAAATGCCGGTTTGCTCTCATCCACATCACAGATGGTTGTTCCGGTAAATGAGATGGCAAAAAATCTTTTCAAGATTTATTCGGTTGCGAAAGTTGATCCTCCGCTGATTAGCGATATGCAGAATGTAGTTAAAACCGCATTCCTTCCGCGCATCGATTACGCAATTCAACAGCTTAGCTACGTTGAAAAATCGGATACGTTCAAATTTAGAGTTAGCGGAAAAATGCAGGGAGATGCTAATCTAAAAGCGGTCTACATTTATCCAACGGAAATTTATTTTACCGACGCACTTCTTCATGGTGTGAAATCTTTACTTGAAGGAATGCTCGTTTATAAATTCGATCTGCCCGATTACAAGCAAGCGTCTCTCCTTGCTGCCCTTGCACAGAACAGTACCTCATTCCTCTATTTAGCGGCTGATGGAAACACCCATTCGCAAAATGCTAAAGGGGCGGTTGATACAATGATCAGTAAAATGCTGACCGGAATAAATAAATTAGAGACCATTTCAGGAACAAAATCGGACGCGATAGTTAAAATTGGACAAGACGGTATTAAACAAACTGATCTTGATTCTGTTAAAACATACTTGAATAAAGCAAAATCCGCGCTAACCGGTCCAATCACTATTCACCTTGACAATGTCGGTACGGATCAAGTGCCGATGGATATTCAAGTAAATCTTGGAAACTTTTTTGACAATCCTGTAGCTAATCCCAAAGCTTCATTCCTTCCTCCTTATACCGTTTCTGCAGATGGTATTGATGGCGTCAACTTACAATTTAACGCTAAGACGTATGCAGATTTCAAATTCCCGGATCCTACTTTTGGCGGAGTTTTTCCCGGAATGACAAACGAGAATATGAAGAAGATCATGCACATTGATGAAGAGTTTGGATTCAGGCTCAACTTCAACACATGGTGGACGTATTCAATGCAACAAATGCAATTTACTGTTAAAATTGTAACAGCTACCAAGACTTATTCTAAATTGACTGACGGTTGGGGATTTGCTAAATTTGTTATCATTGATCAAGATAATGTACCATACTCAATTTGGGTAAATGATGGACAGAAGGATTACGAATTAAGCGGAAGGCCAAATGCTTCGTTCATAATAAAGGCGAAATCCGGAATGGATCATAGTTTCAGAATGACTTTTGCTCCAAGCAATTTGCAGGCAAACAACGCTTATAGTTATATCTGGTTAAATTGGAATGAATACGATACCTTTTTCTTAATGAGAGGAGTCGGCTCAGCATCTACTCCATCCGATTATCAAAAAATTGATTATTCAAACAATTACTATGATTACAGTGTTACCAACGGACAAGTTTACAAATATGTGCTAAGAACTTCCAATAATCCGGAAGATTATTATATGGGTTATGGTAATAATTACGAACCGCTGGTATTAAAGTCTATTCAATATTCAAATCCTGTTACGATTACTAAACAGTGATCAGTGTCAGAATAGGTTTATTTTTATTGGCTGTGCAATACATAAGTGCACAGCCTTTTATTTTTAAAGAGAATTCTTTATCGAAGCTTACTTTCTCCTCATCCTATTTTGATTTTTACCGGTCTACAAATTCTTCTACTACAACAAGTTCATTTCTTTCTAAAACAACGATTGGATATGAAGGGAACTTCAATAAACATTACGTTGCGGTAACGTTAGTAAAAGAAGAAAATGTAGTTTCGATAGAAAACAAGAGTAGTCTGATCAACTTTAAGGGAGGACAAAACGTTTACAACTTTTCCAGTGCATACGAGTACTCAGTTAAACCGTTTTTCTTTGAAGGATCCGGTAAACTAAACTTGCTGAGGAAAAAAACTTTGTTTGACTATGGAGGATATATCGGGTTTAAGGATACTACGCAGTGGATTTCGCTGTTCGGGGTCGGGTATTTTCGCTCGTCATATCCATGGCTATTCAATTTAAAATATTTGGATTCCGGGATGGATTTAAATAACCTCACGCAGCTTGATAAAATCTTTTATAAATTTTCGATTACCCCGGTAAAAGGATACTCGATTGATTTTACGTATGAAAAGTATCTTCCTGTAAAAAACAAAAATGAAAATTCCCACTTTTCCGTTGAGGATAATTCTACAGGATTTACATCAAACACGGTGTTCAAAACTTCCATCGCATCTGTTCCGGTTGAGTTGAATTATAATTATGGAGAAGGGCGGAATAGTTACGCTATTTATTATTCCGGGAATACATTCAGCTCAAACGCGATACCGGAAATTTTAATGAATAGCATATCAGTAAAGACTTTTAATTCCGCTAACATTTTGTGGCTGCCACAAATCTTCATTTCATACGATTACTACAAAGCTGCCATGGTAGGGAACATTCAATCTTGGCCATTTACTTCTTTTTTTACATCGTTTATCGCCAACCGGTTAAATTATCGTTTAGTTGGGCATCTGTATCTCTTCTCGTTAGAAGCAAAGAAGGCAATTCATTTCGAGCATTTTTCAATTCAACCTGAAGCGGGACTCTATCAATTTCTTCCTGAAATTACTCTCGACTCTTGGCAGCCTTCTTACCTTGTATTCGGAGTAAAAGATTTTGTACGCAACAACGTTCCAATACGCAAAGCGTTGATGGGAAAAGTTTCCGTGGAATTTACTTACACGTTTAACGACTTTGTTTTACAATTGGATGGCGGGCAATATTTCCCTATAAAAATAGTGAAGAAAGAGAGTGTGTCAACCGCCGGTGCCCCGACAAGTTCCTCTTCGCCAACAACAGCTACAAAGAGTGACGGAGGCCGCTGGATTACCTTAAAAATTCAACGCTCCCTTTAATTCTTCTCAAAAACAAGAAAATTTTTGTTATTTACCGTAAAGCGCATATCTTATCCATCATTTTTAATTAAAAAATATTCTTTCCGGCTGGCATAAAATGTGTACTACAGATGTTTTACAATTAGAAATGAAGCTTGGGACTTAGCGGGGAGGTAAGCCCTGAGTTTCATTTTTTTTTATTCCATCCGGGAAAAACTCACTTGAATCTGTAATTAAACGACTCTATGGTTTCAGAACAAAAACCTCCAATCGTAAATCTAACTTGCTTCCACTGTGGCGATGTGTGTCTCTCTGATTCCATTCACATCGATGAAAAAATTTTTTGCTGCGAAGGTTGCAAAACGGTCTATGAAATTCTCAACGCAAGGGATTTATGCAATTACTATGAATTAAATGTTCAACCCGGGAAATCACAAAAAAGTGTTTTCGCAAAAAATAAATTTGAATATCTCGACGATGCGGAATTAGCATCGCGGTTGCTTGATTTCTCCGACGGGAAGGTAAGTACCGTGACTTTTTTTATTCCTCAAATGCATTGCAGCTCATGTATCTGGCTTCTTGAGAATTTATTTAACTTGAACGAACACATTTTGCAATCGAGAGTAAATTTTATTGAAAAAAAACTTTCTCTCTCTTTTCAAACGGAAGCTTTGACACTCCGTGAAGTAGTTGAACTGCTTGCTTCCATCGGGTATGAACCTTTCATAAGTTTCGACGACCTCGAAAAAAAGTCAAAGTCGGAGACGAATAAAACACTTTACTACAAAATGGGAATTGCCGGATTTGGTTTCGGTAATATTATGCTGCTCAGTTTTCCCGAGTATCTTGCAATTGATGTTTCGAACACCACACTCCGTACAACGTTTGCGTATGTAATTCTACTTCTTTCACTTCCGCTTTTTTTCTATTGCGGTTCTGAATATTTTATTTCCGCTATTAAAGGACTGCGTAAAAAGTTCGTGAATATTGATGTCCCCATTTCTCTCGGAATCTTCACACTCTTTGCAAAAAGTGTTTATGAAGTAATTGCGAATGGAAATCCGGGATATATGGATTCATTAGCGGGATTACTTTTCTTTTTACTCCTTGGTAAAATATTTCAGAATAAAACATATGATATGCTCAACTTTGAGCGGAATTATAAATCATTTTTCCCCATTTCTGTAACGCTAAAAAAATCGGGAATCGAAAAAATAATTCCATTGTCTCAATTAAAAGTAGGCGACAGATTTTTGGTAAGAAACGGTGAGCTCATTCCGGCAGACTCTATTCTCTTTTCCGGCAAAGGACATATTGATTACAGCTTTGTAACAGGGGAATCTTCTCCCGTTGATAAAAATGTCGGGGAAACTGTATTCGCCGGCGGCAGGCAAACAGGCAGTGCCATTGAGTTGGAAGTACTCAAAGAAATCTCTCAAAGTTATCTCACCCAGCTTTGGAATAATTTTCAAGTAAAGAAAAATGAACATTACACATTTTCCGGGGCGGCAAATCTCTTTAGCAAATATTTCACATTCGCTGTGTTGGGTGTTGCGACGCTCTCTTTTGTTTATTGGATGAATAGCAATACAAACACTGCGGTGAATGCTTTTGTTACGGTTCTGATTGTAGCGTGTCCCTGCGCTCTTGCGCTTTCTACACCCTTTACCCTTGGAAACACTTTGAGGATTTTTGGCAAGAACAATTTTTATATCAAAAATATTCAAGTACTGGAAGACTTGGGTAACGTGGATACGATTGTGTGGGACAAAACCGGTACATTAACCGAAAATTCGGAAAGCGAAATTGAATTGGCTGAAGGAAATTTTAGTCAGAAAGAACTTTCCAAGATTAAAGCGCTTGCAGGAAATTCGATGCACCCGTTGAGCAAGAAAATTTATTATTCGATTAACGAACCAACTCAAGTTGCTGTGGATACGTTTGAGGAAATTCCGGGGAAAGGGATAAAGGGAATTATTGATGGTGACGAGTATGCAGTAGGTGCTCTCCACCTTTCCGAAAAAATGGGACAAGAAACTTCTTCGGTGGATTTTCTAGCTACTCCCATAAATTCCGAAGTATTCATTTTTATTAACGGAGAACAGGAGGGAAAATTCCGAATAAAAAATAAATACCGGAAGGAAACTCCCGGAGTGATTTTAAACTTGCGAAAAGAATATGATTCGTACCTCTTGTCCGGAGATAATAATACTGAAAAAGAATATCTGACAACATTATTTTCATCAGAAGAAAAATTGCGATTTAAACAATCTCCGGCCGATAAACAAAAATTCATTCAGAAACTGCAATCGGAGAGAAAGAACGTCCTTATGCTTGGTGACGGACTTAATGATGCCGGGGCGTTGAGTCAAAGTAATGTGGGGGTTTCACTTTCGGAAGATATTCTCAGTTTTTCTCCGGCAAGCGATGGGATTTTATCTGCAAAAGTGCTGGAAAAAATTCCGGTTTTTCTTAACTTTACGAAGGCAAGTATTCGAATTATCTATGCCAGTTTCGTTATCTCAATTTTGTATAATCTCATCGGATTTTATTTTGCGGTACAAGGTTTATTATCTCCCTTGTTTTCAGCTATCCTTATGCCGTTAAGTTCAATTTCGGTGGTTATATTTACCACGTTAACAACTACAATTTTAGCCAAAAGAAAAGGTTTACTTTGAGTGTCGTTGCCGTTTTAATTCTCTTCAGTCTCCTTGTAGCAGGAGGATTCCTTTTTGCCTTTATGTGGGCTGTAAAAAGCGGTCAATATGATGACAAGTATACCCCTTCCGTCAGAATGCTTTTCGACGATAAGAATCAAGTTTTTTCAATAAATAAGAAGACCAATACAATCAAATCCAGAACTAATGTGGAGAAACATAATGCAAATTGAAACCTTCAACTATGACAATAAGATTGTCAAGCAGTTCGCCATAGCTACGGTGTTGTGGAGTGTTGTGGGTATGCTGGTAGGCTTAATAATAGCCATTCAGCTTTACGTCCCGGCACTTAATCTCGGCATTCCGTATACTACATTTAGTCGCTTACGCCCCTTGCATACAAACGCGGTAATTTTTGCGTTTGTAGGAAATGGGATTTTCATGGGCGTCTATTATTCTTTGCAGCGATTATTAAAAGCAAGAATGTTCAGCGATCTCTTAAGCAACGTTCATTTTTGGGCGTGGCAGCTTATCATTGTGTGTGCGGCGATTACTCTTCCTTTGGGAATTACAACCAGCAAAGAATATGCTGAACTTGAATGGCCGATTGACATTCTGATTACACTCGTTTGGGTTGTCTTTGCAATAAATTTATTTGGTACAATAGCTAAGAGAAGAGAAAAACATCTCTATGTGGCTATCTGGTTTTATATCGCTACAATTGTTACGGTTGCTGTACTCCACATTGTTAACTCAATTGAACTTCCAGTCTCATTTTTGAAAAGTTACTCTGCGTATGCAGGTGTGCAGGACGCATTAGTGCAATGGTGGTACGGACATAACGCAGTGGCGTTTTTCTTAACAACACCCTATCTCGGGTTGATGTATTACTTCATGCCGAAAGCGGCGAATCGTCCGATTTATTCGTACAGATTATCAATCATCCACTTTTGGGCATTGATTTTCATTTACATTTGGGCGGGTCCTCATCATCTTCTTTACAGTGCTTTACCGGATTGGGCGCAATCACTCGGTACCGTCTTCTCCATTATGCTTATTGCACCCAGCTGGGGAGGTATGATAAACGGATTATTAACGCTTCGCGGTGCATGGGATAAATTACGTGAAGATGTTGTGTTGAAATTTATGGTAGTCGCTATTACCGCATACGGAATGTCAACCTTTGAAGGGCCGATGCTCTCTTTAAAAAATGTTAACGCATTAGCACATTTCACTGATTGGATTATAGCTCACGTTCACATTGGCGCACTTGGGTGGAACGGATTCCTCACCTTCGGAATTCTCTATTGGCTTATTCCAAGGTTGTGGAATACACAACTCTATTCGAAGAAACTTGCCAATTTCCATTTCTGGATTGGATTTTTAGGAATTGTTTTCTACGCATCTTCGATGTATTGGTCTGCGTTCGTTCAAACCTTGATGTGGAAACAGTTTACGCCACAAGGATTATTGCAATATCCTAACTTTCTTGAAACAGTACTTCAGATTATTCCAATGTATGTTATTCGTTCGGTTGGCGGGATGCTGTATTTAACCGGTGTTGTTGTGATGGTTTATAACCTTATCAAAACTGCCAAGCAGGGAACGTTCGCCGATAATGAAGAAGCGCAAGCTCCGGCGTTGGTAAAAGATCCGATTAATTATCGTAAAGGAATGGGACACCGCTGGATTGAAAGCCGTCCGATTCAATTTACCATCCTTGCACTCGTCGCAATTCTTATCGGAGGAATCGTTGAGATGATTCCGACATTTCTTGTTAAAACAAATATTCCAACAATCGCTTCAGTTAAACCTTATACTCCTTTAGAATTGCAAGGTCGTGATTTGTACATTCGCGAGGGCTGTCTCGGCTGCCATTCTCAGTTGATAAGACCATTCAGAAGTGAAGTAGAACGATATGGTGAATACTCGAAAGCGGGAGAATATGTTTACGATCATCCGTTCCTTTGGGGCTCTAAACGTACCGGACCAGATTTAATGCGGGAAGGAAAGAAGTATCCCAATGTTTGGCATTATTACCATATGAATGACCCGAGGCTGATGTCTCCCGGATCCATAATGCCGCCATTCCCGTGGTTGAGTGATAATGTTCTTGATATTTCTTCAACGCCGAAGAAAATTTCCGTAATGAGAACTTTAGGCGTTCCTTATCCTAATGGATTTGAACAAGTAGCTAATGAAGAATTGATGAAACAAGCCGACTCAATCTCCACTGATCTCGCGAAAGCAGGTGTGGTTGTTGATCCTGACAAAGAAATCATTGCCATGATTGCTTACTTGCAGCGACTCGGTACAGATATCAAAGCGAAGAAGTAAGGAGGCGGAAATGTTTAGCAATTATTTGAGTTCGATAGAAGGTATTAGTCTTTATCCGGTGATTTCACTCTTCATTTTCCTTTTCGCTTTTGTGGGAATGATCATCTGGATTTTTCGTGTTGATACGGCGTATGTTAAACAAATGGAAAGTCTTCCCCTCGATCAGGAAGATGAATACGAAAAAAAGTAAAGGATTTATCATGAAAAAAACTATTCAAAACAAAACAGTCTACTTGATGCTCCTCTTCATGATGTTTTCATCTACTGCTTCCGTATTCGGTCAATCCAAGGAAATGGATATGGTGGCATATATTGATAAAGCCGCGCTCCTCTTCTTTTTGCTTGTGCTGATAGTATTCATCGCCCTCTTTTTCAGTAAAGGTGAAACTGCCGGAGCTGCAGAGACAAAACCGGTGGTTAAGAACTTCCTTGCAAATTTCTATGCAAGATTGATTGACGCTACTCCGGTTGAAAAAGAAAAAGATATCATGCTTGATCATGATTATGACGGTATTAAGGAGTTAGATAACAATCTGCCTCCGTGGTGGAAATATCTTTTTTACGTCACAATTATTTTCGGAATCGTTTATATGCTTGATTATCATGTTTTCCATTCAAGCAAACTGCAGGATGCAGAGTATCTTGAGGAAGTAAAACTTGCCGAGCTTGAAAAAGCAAATATGGTCGGCGGTAAAATTGTTGACGTGAACACCGTTCAACAGTTAACTGACGTAGCTGATCTTGCTACAGGTCAAGCAACATTCACAAAACTTTGTTCGGTTTGTCACGGTTCAAAAGGGGAAGGATTAGTTGGACCGAACTTGACAGACAAATTCTGGATTCATGGAGGCGGTATTAAAAACGTATTTACGACCATCACCAACGGTGTCCCGGATAAAGGAATGGTGAGCTGGAAAACGCAATTAACTCCTGCTCAAATTGAGGAAGTTGCGAGTTATGTTCTTTCACTGCAAGGAACTAATCCTCCAAATCCAAAACCACCCCAGGGGACTGTTTGGGAAGAAAAGGCGGATTCAACAAAGGCGAAGTAATTCGAATATACATTGAACAAATCATCATCTTACAGAGATTCCGTTTCCACCATAAGTACACAGGGGAAGCGGGTTTGGATTTATCCTAAAAAACCGAAGGGGAAGTTTACCAACGCAAGGAATATAGTTGCCTTGCTGTTGATTCTTATTTTGGTTGGAACTCCTTTCATTAAAGTCGACGGGCACCCATTGATGCTTTTCAATCTGCTCGGCCGTCAGTTCATCTTTTTTGGCTTGGCTTTCGGGCCGTACGACTTTGCAATCCTTGTTGTCGGGTTTATCGCTTTCGCCATATTTGTTATTCTCTTTACGGCAATTTTCGGAAGAATATTTTGCGGATGGATTTGTCCGCAAACCATTTTCATGGAAATGGTTTTTCGCAAAATTGAATACTGGATTGAAGGAGATTTCCGGCAGCAGCTTGCGTTAGATAAAGGCGAATGGACGGGAAGTAAAATTCGTAAAAAGCTGCTAAAACATACTATCTTTTTTTCGCTTTCGTTTGTAGTGGCAAACATTCTCCTTGCGTGGGTCGTTGGAGTTGACCAACTTTTCGTAATCATTACCGATCCTCCAGCAAAACATCTTACCGGATTAATTGCAATCACGCTCTTCTCGGGATTATTTTATTTTATTTTTTCAAGATTTCGTGAGCAAGCCTGCACGGTTGTTTGCCCTTATGGCCGATTGCAAGGGGTTCTGCTCGATAAAAACTCTCTTGTCGTTGCGTATGATAACGTCCGTGGTGAACCAAGAGGAAAAATAAAAAAGAATGTCGAACGGAAAGAAGGAGATTGCATTGATTGCAAATTGTGCGTAGATGTATGTCCTACCGGAATCGACATCCGAAATGGTATTCAACTTGAATGTGTTAACTGTACAGCGTGTATTGATGCCTGCGACGAAGTGATGGATAAAGTGAAAAAACCACGAGGTCTCATTCGTTATGATTCACTCCAGGGAATAAAAGACCGAATCCGTTTTAGGATTACACCGAGAATTATCAGTTATTCAATTCTGCTCACCTTGCTGGCTTCGCTCTTTATTTATTTGGTGGCAACAAGGGAAGATGTTGAGGTTAACATTCTGAGAACACCCGGAATGTTATACCAAGATCAACCGAACGACAAGATTAGTAATCTCTACAATTTTAATATCGTTAATAAAACATTCAAACCGGTTGACGTGGCAATTAAGGTAACAAATCTCAACGCTGAAATAAAATTGCTGGGAGTAAATCTTAATCTTGAACCCTCAAGTGTTGAAGAAGGAAAGTTTATGATTATCGCCGATAAAAAAGTCTTCAAAAAATTGAACACACCAATTATTATCGGCGTCTATAAAAACGGTGAGGAGATTACATCGTTCAAGACCTCATTCTTATCAAACGTGAACAGGTAATTATGAAACTAAAATGGAATTGGGGAACCGGAATTGCTCTTTTTATCATTGCCTTTCTTTTGGTGAATACAGCGATTATTATTTTTGCATTCGGGCAAAAAGTTGATCTCGTTACTCCAAATTATTATGAAAAAGAGTTGAAGTACCAGGACGAAATTAACGCACAACAAAAGACGCTTCAACTTTCTGAAGAAGTAAAAATTGAAACCGCCGGATCAGTGTTATCGCTTCAAATTCCCAATTCCTTTGCCGCTAAAATAAGCGAAGGAACAATTTTACTCTACCGACCTGACGATTCTGTAAAAGATGTTAACGTTGAACTTAAGCCGGATTCTACCGGGCTGCAAATAATTCAAACGAATAAACTCGCCTCCGGTTTCTGGAAAGTGAAAATCAATTGGAAATCAGACGGAGTATCGTACTCGGATGAAAAGAGTGTTTTTATAAAATGATTTTCTCCGGTTTCCTCATAGGACTTCTCGGTAGCCTTCATTGTATTGGCATGTGCGGACCCATTGTTCTTGCGCTTCCTCTCGCAGGTGACTCAAAATTCAAACTAATCTTAAGCCGTCTGCTTTATAATTTTGGCAGAGTGATTACGTACTCCTTTTTCGGATTTGTGTTTGGGCTCATTGGAGATCGAATAAAACTCTTCGGTCTTCAACAAATAATTTCCATTGTTCTTGGAGGACTCATAATTCTTAGATTAGTGATTCCGCCAAAATATTCCTTCATCAAGTTACGGGTCTTACAAAACATGCTTCTGAAGTTTAAAAAAAATTTCAGCAGCGCGTTTGGTAAAAATTCCTTTACAAGTCTTTTTGTTATCGGGATATTAAATGGATTTCTTCCTTGCGGATTTGTCTATGTAGGAATAGCGGGAGCCATTGCGACAGGAGGCGCACTGGAGGGTGCAGCTTTTATGGCACTATTCGGACTTGGTACTGTTCCGATTATGTTTGCGGCTTCTCTTTTTTCATCAATCCTCTCTATCAAAACTCAACTGAATTTCAGAAAAGCTATTCCGGTTTTTTCATTTCTTATCGGAGTTCTCTTCATTCTTCGTGGATTAAATTTGGGGATTCCTTATGTAAGTCCCAAAATGCAGCAAATACATTCAACTACGGAAATTGACTGCTGCTCACCCGGCGAAAAATGATCATGAGGAAAAATTTCTACTCTTAAAGTAACGGCACGAATCGTTATCTTTAAACTACATTATTTTAATAGCAGTTAGGAACTATGGTACAAAAAAGAATTTTATGGATCGATGACGAAATCGATTTATTGCGGTCTCACATAATTTTTTTAACGGAAAAAGGGTATGATGTTTCGACTGATACCAACGGAGAGGATGCACTCGAAACGTTGAAGGAAAAAGAAGTTGATTTAATTTTTCTCGATGAAATGATGCCGGGAATGGGAGGACTGCAGCTCCTCGGCAGAATAAAAGAAATTCAACCGAATATTCCGGTTGTAATGGTTACAAAGAGTGAAGCCGAATCCCTGATGGATGAGGCGATTGGCGGAAAGATTGAAGATTATCTCACTAAACCGGTCAACCCAAGTCAGATACTTTTAGTCTGCAAAAAAATTCTTGAGGGCAAAAGAATTACCAGCGCGATGGCAACAAAGGATTATCTCCAAGACTTCAACCAAATTTCAATGCTGTTGCAGAATCAACTGGACCACAATGAGTGGATTGATTTATACATGAAACTTGTTCATTGGGATTTGGAGCTCGCTTCGCACAAAGAAAATAATCTGCTTCAGACACTCGGCGATCAGAAAAAAGAAGCAAATAAGGAGTTCTCGAAATACGTTGAAAAAAATTATAAAAGCTGGATTAATAGTCCATCATCAGGCAATGGACCAAGACTTACGGTTGATGTTGTAAAAGAATTTCTTTTCCCGGCTGTTAATAGCGCGCAGGGACCGGTTTTCTTTTTTGTACTCGATTGTCTCCGCTATGATCAATGGTTGACGATGGAACGTTTGCTGATTGATTATTTTAAGATTTCAAAAGAATATTATTATTCTATTCTTCCAACGGCGACTGTATACGCGCGGAATGCGTTGTTTGCCGGTTTGTATCCATCGGAAATCGAAAAAAACTATCCGGAATATTGGGCTTCCGGAAATGACGATGACGAGCGAAGTATGAATAAGTATGAAAAAGAACTTTTGCAGTCGCAGATCAATCGTTTTAGAATTAAACTTCAAACCGATTTGAAATATTTAAAAATTATTGACCCGGAGGTTGGAAAAAATTTCGAACAAAATATTCTTTCCTACCAAAACAGCCATCTCACCGCTGTAGTAGTAAATTTTCTTGACATGATTGCTCACGGCAGATCCGACTCTGATCTCCTCAAAGAAATTGCGCCGGATGAAGCGGCTTACCGCTCTTTAACAAACAGTTGGTTTACGCATTCAACATTGCTCTCAACCTTTAGGTCGATTTCAACAATGAAGAATGCGAAAATTATTATCACTACTGATCATGGCAGCATAAGATCATTGCGCGGTGCAAAAGTTCTTGGGGACCGTGAGACCTCGACCAACCTGAGATTTAAATATGGCAGAAACTTAAAGGTGGATGAAAAACATGCAGTTTATATCCGTGATCCTTATGAATATAAACTACCGCGTCGTGGAGTTTCCATAAGCTACATCATCGCCAAAGAAGATTACTACTTTGTGTATCCGACAGACTATCACAGATTTTTAAGTTACTACAAAGACACCTTCCAGCACGGCGGTATTTCGTTGGAAGAAATGATTCTTCCTATCATCACACTTGAAACAAAGTGATGACGTTTCCTTTTGTAAAGAGAGTGATGTCGGAGGAAGAGACGCTTGCGCTCGCTGGGGAATTTTCTGATATTTTGGAAGAAGGTAACACGATTGCCTTCAATGGTGATTTAGGAACCGGAAAGACGTTTTTCATTAAAGCATTATGCCGAAAGTTTCAAATTGAGGAGGGGAGTAGTCCGACTTTTTCGTTGGTAAACGTCTACGAAGGAAAGAGAAAAATTTATCATTTCGATTTCTACAGGATTGAATCGGAAAAAGAATTGTATGATATCGGAATTCTCGAATATTTTAATGATGAAAAAGCAAATTGTTTTATAGAATGGGCGAATTTATTTAAAGACGTTCTGCCCAAAAGCAGGTACGAAGTCACTATCCAAAGTAATTCTGATTTCTCCCGTACTTTTACGATTGACAAAATATGAAAAAACCAGCCGACACAAAGAAGATAGTAAAACCAATTCTTGCGATTGAAACCAGTAGCGAGAAGTGTTCGGTGGCTGTTGTCTGGGATAAAGACCGGTATATTGAAACATCTTCGAAAATTCAATACAGTCATTCAAAAAAGATTTTCAAACTAATTGAGCATGTGTTAAGTGATGCCGATGAAAACCTCGGAAATATGAAATCGATTGCAATCTCAATCGGTCCAGGTTCCTTTACGGGGTTGCGTATTGGATTAGCTGCGGCTAAAGGAATGGCGCTTGGAACGAATTTACCCCTTATTCCTGTTCCGACTTTTGAGACGATAGCGTTTGAAGCTTTGGAGTACACAACAGAAGGGGAGAAATTCTTTGTCGCCAATAAAGTATCGAAGGAAGAAATTTATTTTGCGGGTTTTCTAAATTTGGGAAATATCTATAAATTTGAACACAATTTGGCAATTCTCCCGATAAATGAGTTAGAAAAATACCGTAACGATGGGAGAATATTTGGAAATGGTGGAGATGGGACTCTCGTAGCACCATCAGCAAAGTCGGTTGCTCTTTTGGGCAAACAATTATTGGATTCAGAACGAATTGTAGACTACAAATTTTTAGAACCGATGTACGTAAAAGAGTTTATTGTGAAAGGATCGAAATGACGATGAAAAGAATAAGTATAATTTTTCTTTGGTTGGCTGTATCAATTTTCCCGGCTCAACTCAACGGACCCAAAATAGAAGTAAACATCACTCAGTATAATTTTGGAGAAATTACTGAAGGTGTAATTGTTAAGTTTTCCTTTGAGGTGAAGAATGCGGGGGACCAGCTTCTTCACATTAATGATGTTATGACGAGCTGCGGATGTACAGCCGCGGTTCTTGAAAATTATGATTTGGAGCCCGGGGAAAAAACTGCTATCAAAGTTGAATTTGATTCTGAAGGAAAGCAAGGACTACAGCATAAAGTTGTTGCTGTGGCTTCCAATGATGCTTCAAATCCAAGCATAAAATTAGAAATCACCGGGAATGTTCTGCCGAAGGAAGGGGATTCAACGGTTGCAAAAATCATTGGCCCGAAAATTCGATTCGAAAATACGGTTCACGATTTCGGAAAAATTAAAGAAGGTAGTGTCGTTGATTATACTTTTAAATTTAAAAATGTCGGCTCAGATGTTTTAGAAATAAAAACAGTGAGAACTTCTTGCGGTTGCACAGCCGCAGTTGTTAGCGGGAAATCCATTAAACCGGGTGAAGAGGGGAATTTGAAAGTCGAGTTTGATTCCACAAAAAAAGAAGGCGTTGTTACTCGCACAATTACGTTAAGTTCAAATGATCCGGTCGAACAGCAAAAAGTATTAACCATAATTGCTTTTGTAGAAAAATAGAAAGAAGACAACCTATGTCATGGTTTAAACGCTCGAAGAAAAATTTTTCGGAAGACTCGCAAAAAATTAACCTGCCGGATGGGATGTGGTTGAAATGTCCGGAGTGCGACGAAATAATCCACAAAAAGCAGTTGGAAAATAATTTTTGGACATGCTTAAAATGTGCCTATCATTTTAGAATTGGCAGCGAAGAGTATATTAAAATTCTCTTGGATGACGGATCATTTAAAGAGATGAACAAAAAGATGAGGTCTGCCGACCCGCTTGTCTTTTTTGATACAAAAAAATATACCGAGCGAATAAACGATGCCATCAAAAAGACTAATCTTAATGATGCTATCCGGACCGGAACCGGAATGATAAACGGGAAAGAAGTCTCTTTTGCTTGCATGGATTTTAAGTTCATAGGTGGGAGCATGGGTTCCGTGGTAGGCGAAAAGATATCAAGATTGGTTGACAGATCTATTAAATCGAGGATTCCTCTCATTCTTATTTCTTCCAGTGGGGGAGCGAGAATGATGGAAGGAGTTTTAAGTTTGATGCAAATGGCGAAAACAAGCGCGCGTTTAGCAAAACTTGCTGATATGGGCGTTCCTTATATTTCGATTTTGACAGATCCCACAACTGGCGGTGTTACAGCAAGTTACGCCATGTTAGGTGATGTAAATATCGCTGAGCCAAAAGCGCTAATTGGGTTTGCCGGTCCACGCGTAATTAAACAAACTATCGGGAAAGACCTGCCCAAAGGATTTCAAACTGCTGAGTTTTTACAAGAACATGGATTTGTGGATAAAGTAGTGGCAAGAAAAGAATTGAAGAATACTCTGTCGAATTTGTTAGAATTCTTAAGTTAACGCTTGCTCCCGATTGTCACCCGGGAGGCCAGCTCATTTTTCTGCCGCCGAGGAGATGCATGTGCAAATGGTAAACTTCCTGACCGCCTTCGTCGCCGCAATTAAAAACTAATCGAAAACCTTTTTCGGATATACCTTCTGCTTTAGCTATCGCGTTCGCGGCGTCAATCATTTCACCCAAAAGTACTCCGTGCGTTTTACCTTCCAGATCGCTCACCTTGGGAATTTGAATTTTAGGAATTATTAAAACATGTGTAGGAGCCTGCGGATTGATATCCCGGAACGCTAAAACACTTTCTGTTTCATACACAATAGTAGCAGGAATCTCTTTCCTGATTATTTTCGAAAAAATCGTTTCAGCCATCACGGTTTTCCTTTTTCGATAGTGTACTTTTTCATCTTGTTGTAAAGATGACTTCGTTGGATATTAAGGGTGTCTGCTGTTTTGCTAATATTCCAGTGATTTGCTTCCAACTGTTTAATAATAAAAGCCCGCTCAGCCTTCCCTTTGAAATCTTGAAATGAATTTGTTAAATCAACAATATTTTCAGCATCTTCTTTCTGATAGGGAATTAAGAATTCAATATCTTTTCCGGTGATTTCTCTTTGACCGATTAATATAATAATCCGTTCAATGATGTTGCGGAGTTCCCTGATATTCCCGGCCCATTTAAGATTTTGAAGCAGAGAAAGAGCATCATCTGAGAAATGTGGGGTAATTTTTTTGTGCTTCTCGGCTATTTCGGACGCGAAATGTTTTACAAGCAGTGGAATATCTTCCAACCGTTCTCTTAACGGAGGAACAGTGATAGGAATAACGTTGAGACGATGATAGAGGTCTTCCCGGAAATTTCCTTTCGAGATTTCATCCGGCAGATTTTTGTTGGTCGCCGAGATAATCCTTACATCAACGGCAATGGATTTTGTTCCGCCGACTCTTTGGATTTTCCCATCTTCAATCGCGCGTAATACCTTAGCCTGCGCTTGAAGACTCATATCGCCAATTTCGTCAAGAAAGATTGTTCCCTTATCCGCAAGTTCAAACTTTCCGATTCGTTGTTGTAACGCTCCGGTAAACGACCCTTTCTCGTGACCGAACAATTCGGATTCAATCAAATCATTCGGAATAGCCGCACAGTTGACTTCTACAAACGGTTTTTCTTTTCGCAAACTTTTTTTGTGAATCGCTCTCGCAACCAACTCCTTCCCGGTTCCGTTTTCTCCGGTTATAAGCACACGCACGTCCGTTAACGAAACTTTATCAATAAGGGAGAGAACATTCTTGAGCGCTTTAGATGTACCGACAATCTCATTCGACTCAGAAAGTGTCTGCTTCATCTCTTCGTTTTCTTTTTTCAAAGAAGATTGTTCAAACGCGTTCCGGACGGTGATAAGAAGTTTTTCCCGGTCAATTGGCTTTTCGAGGAAATCGTACGCGCCGAGTTTTGTGGCTTGAATGGCATTTTGAATGTTACCGAATGCCGAAATAATAATGACGTTTAAAAAAGGGAGCTCAGCTTTCACTTTAGCCAAAACCTCAAAACCGTTCATGTCCGGCATTTGAATATCGAGGAGGAGAACATCAAACTGTTCAGTTCTTACTTTTTCCAGTCCGGTTAACGCAGAAGAACTGTATTCAACCCCGTAGCCTTCAAAGTCAAGAATAAGTTTTATGCTTTCGCAAATTTGAACTTCATCGTCGATTATTAATATTCTACTCATAATAAGGTTTGTATTTTTTGATAAAAGATGAAGGAAGCAAAGAAGGATTTCCCTTTAATTGTTTCCCGAACAGTTCGCCGAGCTGATCCACTTTTAAGTCTCTGGAATCAATATGATTTTCCGGAGTAAAATTTTCTTCAAAAACTTCTACAAAATAACCAATCGCTTTTGTTAAATCAAAAACCCGCGCGGTGTACGCTACAAAAGCGCTGCCGAAGAAATGAGCCAGTTTGTCTTTATCGCCAATGGAGTCTGCCGGTGAATCCGGCAAAAATCTTTTAGGTAGATTTTGATTTTTTTTCCGAAAGATAGAATCATCTGCCGAGATAAGCGGGTAGGTAAACCGGAAAATAAATTTTATGGGGACTTTGTCATACGGAACAGTAGAAAAAGTTAAGGCGAGTAATGCTTCTTCGGTATTGCTGTTGGTTACAGAAAGCGCTGAATGGTACAGTGAGTCGATCGCGGAAAATTCACTTGCCACGCATAATTGATGAAAATCGTCCGACGCGATGATTTCGGAAAGTTTTTGAACATTGGATGAAAGCTCGCTTCGTTGTGCATGTAATACGGTACTGTTCAAAGCTAAGAGCAGGAGAGTTAACATTAATAATTTGTAGTTCTGAATAAGTTGTCTCTAATTAAGTTTGAAGAAATATTTTGTGCTTCTGCAACAAAACTAACGCAATAAAAAATATTTTTCAAATGAAGGGAAAAGGTAGAAAGAATAAGTAAAAAGTCCCGCGGAGCGGGATGAATTTCAAGGTGATAGGCGAGAGTTAACCATTAAGAACCCCACTCACCCCTTTTTCCCCTCTCTCAAAAAGAGAGGAGACTGGAAAAACCAAAGTGAGCGAGAAAGTTTCCCGCATCGCTTTTTCTTTAATCCTAAACCGTTAAAACGGTTAATAGTTTTTTGCTTTGCTTTCCCCCACGGATAAATCCGTGGGATCTTCAAGTTTGTTTTTCAACCCAAGGCTTCAGCCGTGGGGAGTTCTGCTAACTTTCTTATAATCGACTCATCGGTTTACGGTTATTTTAGAAGCTCTGAGCAGTTTTTTCTCCTTGTCATTCTGAGGGAGCCCCGCTATACGGGGACCGAAGAATCTCCTCCAACAAAACAACCTCCCCGCAACATTGGAGTTTGTACCGCTATCCGCCTGCGGCGGAAGTAACCCGCGAAACGATGGTTGAAGCGGTACAATTTTTTTGCTTCTCTTGTATTTTTCATTTGGATATGTCCATTTTTTTTGATTATAGTTACAGAAAAAATTCTTATTCTTGTTTAGGGCATTTTTAAGTAAGTATTACGTTAGATAATGTAATTGGTGCGGCTCTTAATTACTAATTTCCCAACACGAAAGTGGGCGCAATGAACACAGAACAAACAACGTTTTTACAAAACTCTTTTTCTTCCTCTCT
>Ga0172368_10001250_pt1 | contig 35356 bp, 37 predicted proteins | sample Lak11m_FD_114540 | JGI IMG/M metagenome (GOLD analysis project Ga0172368, IMG submission 114540) | Freshwater microbial communities from Kabuno Bay, South-Kivu, Congo - kab_022012_11m | ecosystem: Environmental > Aquatic > Freshwater > Lake | place: Democratic Republic of the Congo: South-Kivu... | reverse complement strand
TCGCGGCTCGATCTCCACTATTATCGCTTCTTCCCCGTCAATCTGTTCCAGGCGTACTTTCTTGTAGACAAAGGACTTGAATTTCTCGATCTTATTCAGTAAGGTTGTAAAGAGCATGGCTTTTTTGTCTGTGTTTTGATGGTTCGTCGCGGAAACATCTTACACGGACTTGGCAAGCTATGCTCTTCTTTTTTGATTATCCTTCCAACAGACCCCCAGATTCAGCGAAGGAGGCATAAATCCAATGAAAAATTACGTTTCCGTACTTTGCCCATCTCCTTTAGCTGCCGAGGATACTCATCACGGAGCGAACATATCCTTTCGTAGCGCCCACTCTTCTCTTATCCGGACCGCCTCTTCCTGAATCTGACTCCTGTCTGCTCCGACTTCGCGCAACACTAAGTCAGCAAGCGCCACAGCAGCTTCTGCCTCCTCATAGCATACCGCAGTGGTGCCAAGCTCTTCCAGCATTGCCCGCTCCGCGAGATATCTGGCCCTGACCAGTATCTTGATATCCGGATTCGCCATGCGCGCATTGACAATCACCGGAATACGGCTGGTAAGATCAGGCAAGGTAATAATAAGATATTGGGACTCTCTCAACCCGGCAGCCTCCAGAATTTCTGGCTGGAATGCATCGCCATAGACAGCGCGGAAACCGTTCTCGATAAGCCTGGTGACGGTATCCACATTCAACTCGACAATTACCGGCTCAATTCCGAACTTTCCGAGAATTCTCGTCACGGTCTGTCCCACCGGGCCGTATCCGATCACCAGCGCCCGCAGCGAAGCTTCTGCAGGTTTCAACGGCGGCAACCTTGAGGCAACGGCCAGTGCGCGTTTTTCAGCGCGACGGTTAACCAGTTTCCATAAACGATGGTGTCGTTTAAGCCAGGCCTCCAGCGGGTCAATACTGCGAAACAACAACGGATTTACCGCAATGGAAAATAGCGCACAGGCAATGATAGCACTGTAGCCATCCTGCGGGAGAATTTCCAGAGATCGCCCCAGTTGTGAAAGTATGAAGGAAAACTCCCCGATTTGAGCCAAGCCAATAGCTACGGTGAGCGTGGTGCGGAATGAATAGCCAAAAACCGCCACAATGAAAATGGCCGCAAGCGGTTTGCACACCATGATAATAAACAGCACTTTCAAAACCAGAAACGGTTGCTCAATGACAAACATCGGGTTAAACAGCATGCCGACCGATACAAAAAACAGCACGGCGAAGGCATCTCTCATCGGCAGTGCATCTGCGGCAGCCTGATGGCTCACCTTCGACTGCCCGACAACCATTCCCGCCAGAAAAGCCCCGAGTTCTATCGATGCACCGAACAGCAGGGCAGATCCCAGCGCCACCGCCAGCGCCAGAGCCAGCACGGAAAGCGTAAACAGCTCGCGTGATTTCAAGCGGGCCACGTGCAGCAGCAGCCAGGGTATAGCGCGCGCACCCACGACCAGCATCAGTATCCCGAACAGCATTATTTTAACTATCGCAAATCCAAAGGATAGCAGCATCTCGACAGGGGTGGATTCCGCCCCTTTCAAGGAAAGCGCCAGCGCCGGCAGCAGTATCAATAGAAAAATAGTAAATATATCCTCGACAACAAGCCACCCTACCGCAATACGGCCCTGCACTGCGGTCAGTACCTGGTTATCTTGCAGCATGCGCACCAGTACCACGGTGCTTGCTACCGATACTGACATTCCCATTACCAGTCCCGCATGAAAGCCCCACCCGAGATTCATTGCAATCAGCACGCCGAATACGGTGGCGATCGTGCTCTGCACCACGGCTCCCGGAATTGCGATGGATCTTACCGAAAGCAAATCGTCAAAATGAAACTGCAGCCCCACCCCGAACAGCAGCAGGATAACGCCCACCTCGGCAAGCTGCTTTGAGATGTCGATATTGGCAAAAATTCCGGGGGTGTACGGTCCGACGACAATTCCTGCCAGCAGGTACCCGACAATAGGAGAAAGGCCTAAGCGCTGGGTAACAATGCCCAGAATAAGCGCAACGGATAGTCCTAATGTAAGGGTAATGATTAACCCTGCCTCATGCATGATGCACCCTCTTGCTGACATCCGGAAAACGACGTCCTGGCATTTCATGTCTTAGTTTTCTCATCGAAGTACCAGCCGATTTTTTGCTGTATAAATTGACTATGCCTGCTTTTGCGTTCGCCTGAAGATTGCCGCCTCAATATTTAACTCTTTTCTCTGCCGGATGCGGCTGAGATAGTGTTCAATCTGCTGCGGATTAACATCCAGATGCTCCAGGATAATCCGGTTCAATTCACAGCTTGCCTCAAGTTCTTCCATGACCACGGCATCAGCCCCAAGCTCATAGAGCGCCGGGACATCGCGCTCAAAGCGGCTGCGCACCGCCACAAACGTCTCCGGGCTGAGCACCTGGACAACGCGCACAATCTGCGCCATTGCCGCGGAATCGGCAAACGTCACCACCAGCGCACGGGCCCGGTTAATTCCGGCTTTCTTCAAAATATCCTCATTGGCCGCGTCTCCGTAGAGGACCTGATAGGAACAGTTTTTTGCCTCGCGCAACAGGCGGTGGTTCATCTCAATAATGACAAACCGGACCCCCTGCTCACGGAATGCCTGGGCAAGGTCCATGCCCAGGGGGCCAAAACCGCACAGAATCACGTGCTCCCTCATTGTTTCGCAGGAAGTCTCCGCGCTGCCCTGCTCGTGCCCCAGCGGCTTGCCGAACAGGGGGATGCGCTGGGAAAGCCGGAGCAGCAGGGGCTGCATGCTGAATAAGAACGGGGTCAGGAACATGGTGATGAAGGTACTCGAGAGCAGCACGTTATAAAAGAAAAGGTCCAAGCCCCCGGTAGCGCGGGCAGCATTGAGGAGCAGGAAGGAAAATTCACCGATCTGGGCGAGGATAAGGCCGGTTGCCAGCGCAACCCTCAGGGAATAGCTGAAAAAAAGTATCACCAGCGCGGTCACCACGCAATTGACCAGCAGCACCAGCCCCACAACGAGGGCTATGATGACGCTCTGGCTGGCTGCAAACCGGACATCAAAAAGCAGCCCGATGGAAACAAAAAACAGGCTTACGAATATGTGCCGGAAGGCTATGGTTTCTCCCACCAGGCGGTTGCCGAAATCAGTGTCCGCGAACATGACCCCGGCCACAAAGGCGCCGATGGCCATCGACAGGCCCAGCTCGCCGCTCAGCCAGGCGGTTCCCAGGATGATGATCACCGCGGTCAGCAGAAATATTTCACGATTGCGGGAGAGCGCTATCCGCTGGAAAAATCGCGGCAGCAGGTAGCGGGCAAATACGATAACCCCGGCAAAAAAAAGCGCCGCCTTGACAATCGCCCAGACCAGTTTCAGATATACGGCATCTCCGGGTGCGCCAAGGGTTCCATCAAGAATCAGCAGCGGCACAAATGCCAAATCCTGGAAAATAAGGATTGCAACGGCAATCCGCCCCTGCTGCGTATCAAGTTCATCCCGGTCCGTCAGATATTTCAACACAATGGCTGTTGAACTCAGGGCAACAACGGCGCCGAGAATAAAACCAGCGTAATATGACCAGCCCCACCACCGTGCCACCAGGATGGCAATGGCAATAGAAAGTATAATCTGCGCTCCACCGCCGAAAACGCCGATATTGCGCAAGCCCTTGAGCCGGGAAAAAGAAAACTCAAGCCCGATGGTGAGCATCAGCAGGATGACGCCGATATCAGCGAAGGTCTGGATGCGCTCAGAGTCGGTGATGAGCTGTAAACCGTGCGGGCCGATAACCACCCCGGCAAGCAGAAAGCCCAGTATCAATGACAGCCGCAGGCGTTCAAAGACAAGGGCGACCACGGTGGCTGCAATCAATATGATAAGAAATTCGGAGAAAAACGGGTTCGGGGGCATCGTATGGCGGCTAATTTTTAATGCAGGGAAACATATAGCATGCCCGTGCTGCCGCTGCAAGCATTGGGAGTTCCGGGCCGCGCACAAAAACGGTCACGTTTTTTCAGTGATGGTTTCCCCGCCTTTGATGAGCGCTTCCAGTTCGGCGCGCGCGACCTGATACTCAGCCTTGCAGAATTCGCATTGCACCTGCACGGTCTCACCTTTTTTTATAAGATCTTCAATATCCTGTTTGCCGATGGAGGCTATGGCGTCAAGAACCCGGTCCCGGGTGCAGTGACAGTAATAGCGCACGTCTTTCTCTTCCACTATTTTAAAGGGAAGGCCGAGTGCCTCCTCAATTATCTGCCCCGGGCCGAGTCCTTCGCGGATCATGGCACTCACCTGGCGCACCCTCGTCAGCCGGTCTTCCAAATAGTCTATTACCTCATCAGAGGAACCGGGAAGAGAATGTATCATAAAGCCGCCGCTTGCCCGGGCCGCGTTATCAGTTTCAACATAGACGCCCAGGGATACGGCCGCGGGAATTTGTTCCGATTTATTAAGATAGTATGCCAGGTCTGTGGCGATCTCCCCGGTCTGCAGCGGCACGCTGCCCTGATAATAATCGCGCAGGCCCAGGTCCTTTATGACATTAAAAAATCCTTTCCCGATGGCCCGCCCCACATCAAGCTTGCCGTCCTTCAGGCCCAAATGGACATGCGGCTGCCTTATGTAGCTCCGTACCCGGCACTGGGCGTCTGCCTCCGCGACAACCCCGTGCAGGGGGCCGTCCCCCGCCACCTGCACAATCACCTTCTGTTCATCCTTAAGCAGTGAGGAAAGCAGGAGCGCGGCGCTCATGGTTCTTCCCAGCGCTGCCGTGGCCGTGGGGAACGTGTCGTGCAGCACCCGCGCCTTTTCAACGGTCTCCGTATCAACCAGCGCCACCACTAAAACAGGCTCGTCCTGAGCCATTGCCTTTACCAGAACATCCATAGGCTGATCCTGTTATATGCTATCCTCGTTTACAAACCGCTATGATTTAGGGGGGCGCGGCGTTGTGGGGAATACAACAAGGTTAGATTTATCTTTTTCGAATGCGAGGCCCTTATGTTCAGCGCCCACTTCTTCGATAGACAGTACCGTGTAAATTGAAAGATGGAGGGTCTTGACATTGGTAAAGTGTTTTTTCAAGTCTTCCTCGGCAGGGTTTACCACCAGGCCGTTCGTGTCAAAAATAAAATCAGACAGGGCGATAAAGCTCAAACCCAATGATGAATCCGATACGTTGCGTGATTTAAGCGTCACTATCTGCCCGTCTTTGGGCTCGCGGTAGGTAATGAGGTAATATGATTCTTTAGTGCTGCTTGACATGTTCATACATTAAAATATATTGCGCTGCTTGTCAAAATAAAAGGCTGCGCACTTCCCGGTGATCCGTCTGCCACTCTGCCATGACCGGTTTTGATATACCGTCAAGGCTTCGGCGATTGATGCCGTGCTGCAGGAGAACTTATTTACCGCTTGCTGAAGCTGCGCACCATAAAGCAGAAGAGGCATAACCGGTAAAGATTATGCCTCTTCTGCACAAGCGTGAAACATCTTGCAGCTTAATAGTTTTCCGCAAGGACCTCAAAGTAAGCCCTGGGATGCTGGCAGACCGGGCATTTGTCCGGCGCTTCAGCGCTTTCATGAACGTAGCCGCAGTTTATGCAGTGCCATTTCACGGAAGCATTTTTCTTGAAAACTTTTCCCTGTTCTATATTTTTTGCCAGTGCCTGGTAGCGTGCTTCATGGGATTTTTCAACCTTGGCAATCTGGCTGAAGGACTGGAACGCTTCATTAAATCCCTCTTTTTGGGCAGTCTCGGCAAAGTTCTGGTATAGCGCAGTCCACTCAGCATTCTCCCCTGCCGCAGCCGCCTTCAGATTGGCAAGCGTGTTGCCGATGACGCCGCCGGGGTACGCGGCAGTGATTTCAACGTCTCCCCCCTGCAGCAGCTTGAAAAACATCTTCGCGTGTTCTTTTTCATTTTCAGCGGTATCGAGAAAAATAGCAGCAATCTGCTCATAACCTTCTTTTTTTGCCGCGCTGGCAAAATAGGTGTAGCGATTCCGCGCCTGCGATTCGCCGGCAAAAGCGGCTAAAAGGTTTTTTTCAGTCTGGCTCCCTTTAAAACCCATATTATCTCCTCCTGTTGTGAAAACTACGAAATTTCCTCAAATTTGGTTTTCGGAACTCCGCAGATGGGACATTTTTCCGGGGGGTTGGCTCCCTCGTGAACATATCCGCAGACAGTGCATCTCCATTTCTTCATCTCTCCGTCTCCTTTCTTTTTTTATTAATGCAGCTGTTACCCTTCAACTTTGGATTATAATACTCTTCAGGTTAAAATCTAACCGAAGATATTTGAAATTTGTTGTTAGGCTTCTGGTTCATTTGTTCGGGCTAAGTGCTCGCAGCAAATGCTGTTTGTCTTTGCCAGAGCCTTCGCTCGCACCGCCCGTACCTGCTCTCACCAAAAGCCTAACGATACAAAAGGTGAGAGCAAAATTCTCAGATATATATATATGTAAGAATCTAATATATTTTTATTCCAGGGCCGACTTGTAGCGCTCCTTAAGCTCAGCAGCTTTGCCGGGGTTAAAACTCCTGGTCTTGGCAAAGTAGCCGGTAATACGCGTGATGCACTCCACATCAAGGCCCTTGTTGATGCTCTGGAGCAGCTGGTCCGGAGTGAGCTGCTGCAGCTTGTCAATGGTCACCCTCGTTGCCCGGTGTGCCTCTTCCTGATACCACGGCAGGTTTGCGTTCCGGAACAGGATGGCATCAGTATCCTCCTGCCATTCGATATTCTGGTGTGCTTCTAAAAACTGGTCTAATTCCTGTTTGTTCATACTGCCCCCTTCCATGATTAATTAATTATTGTTTGGTCCTGCGGTGTTTACCCCTGGCATGCTTCACATATTCCGTTAATGCGCAGATGCTGATAAAATATTTTTGCTGCTCCCAGTTCCCGGGGGATTTTAATTTTCGGAACTCTCACGTTATGCAGATCAATTATCTTTTTGCAGCGGACACACACAAAATGATGGTGCGGGCCGTTGTCGCCATCAAACCGCGCGGACTCGTGGAGAACATTCACCTTGAGGATAACGCCCTTTGCCGCGAAGCTTTCCAGATTCATGTGTATGGTATTGAGGGACAGGCTGGGATGCTCGTCCCGCAGCGATCGATACACTGCCTCGGCACTGGGATGGTCCTTGCGTGCGGCAAGGTTCTGCAAGATCGCTATGCGCTGGGCGGTCGGCTTCAGACCACTGCTTCGTATCTTCTCCGCCAGGTCTCTTTTCGATATATGCATGATTTTGGTGGCCGCGATCCCCGGGCGGGATGATTGGCCTTGATTTAAATTACGACATAGTAATTATTACTAAATAGGAAAATTGTCAAGATAAATCTTAATGGTCTTATAAAAAATCCCTGCGTGTGTCATTGCGAGAAGCGAAGCGACGCGGCAATCTGGCTTTTTCAAGCACTTACATAGGCCGAGATTGCTTCACTTCGTTCGCAATGACAATTTATTGACTTTTAAGGAGTGCGGTAAATTAGTTTTGAAAGTTTTTTAAGCCAGGGGGAAAAATAATATCTACCTACCGCCCGGTGATCCGCCAGGGACAGGAGTAGATATTAGCGCTCTCTTTTTTTACCCTGCCGCACAGGGCCATGCCGATAGATTCCGCAAACTCCACTGCCTCGACGCTGGGCGCTGCAGGCGATATATAGATAGGGACACCGACGCAGGCCACCTTTGACACCATCTCCAGAGAGAATCGTCCCGAGCAAAGCAAAATCAGTCCATCAAAGCGCAGCCCCTCCATAAACCCGTGGCCCAGCACCTTGTCCACGGCATTATGCCGTCCCACATCCTCGCAATGACAAAGCATAGTGCTGCCGTCGGAAAGCGCTGCCGAGTGCACAAAGCGACTGTCGCGGTACAGCCCGGCATAGGTATTAAACTCGTTGCCGAGTTCAATCAAATGCTCCGCGTCGAGGGTCTTTTTTGACACTATGCGAAAGCCGCTGTTAACTTTTCCCTGCATGAAATCAATAACCCCGGTCTTGCTGCCGCCTGAAGCAAGGCGGGTGTTCGCACCGGCCAATGTAATCCGTTCCCGGGGAATGTCTGCAACAACATTGACAACTCCCGCGGCTGCGTCAGCTGCTACCTGCTTCAGCTCGGAACGCTTCTGCAGAAGGCCTTCGCATACCATGAAGCCCACGGCCATATGCTCTATGTCCTGGGCCATGCACTGGGTGCGGATCAGCCGGTGCCCGTTGACCCGGAGCTCCACGGGCGTTTCATGGATCATGGTTACGGCGGAGGCTGCTGCCGTGCCCTTGCTGATATGCAGGCAGGGGCGCTTTTCAACGCATTCGTAGGTGATGTTCGCTTTTGTCATACCTGTCTAATTTCTGATCTTCTGCCTCACCGGGGTACCCTGCTTGCGTTTTTCAGCCCAGGCATCATCAACGGTTTTCTGCTGTATTGAAATCATCCGCTGCACCAGCGCGGGGTTCTTCTGCTGGATTTCAGGCATGAGCTTCTGAAACAGCGCGCCCATGAGCTGCTTTGCCTTGCGCGGCTCCATGGAGCCAGGGATTTCAGCGGGCATGTATGAAAAGAGCTCATCTATTTCATCCCTGGTGAGCTCCTCGAAAATATTTCCGCCGCCCGGCACCTTTGTATAGTTGACAAAGTTTTCTTCCCACCAGGCCCGGTAATTCCGGCATGCTTCGTCCGCACTGCATTTGTTCCGCAAGGCATTGCTTATGCATTCTGCTGCCCTGGCGCCGGTGAGGGCCGCGTGGGAATTGCTGGTCTGGCCCAGCCAGGCAGCGTCACCGACTATGAATATATTATCCCGGCACGGGTTGGAGAGCGGCTGGAAGAGATTCAGGACGCAGGCAAGCTCCCGTTTGACCGTAACCCCTCCTTTAAAAATCGGCGACAAAACAGAATCATGCTGTACCTGTTCAAACCGCTCAGCATAGTGCGGATCAAGAGAAAATCCGGAAATCATAACGCTGAACTCCCCTTCATCCACCCGCGGGCACATGCAGAAAACAGACGGGTCATCTTTTCCCTCAACCAGATGGATGTGCCCCGCGTCTTCCGGGTTTGCCCCCTGTATATGCCAGCAGGTGCCGGTAAGCGTCCCGTAAAACTGCCGTTCAAGGTTAAACCCGGCAATGCGCGCGCAGATTGAATTGTGCCCATCCGCTGCTATCAAAAACCGAACCTGCAGGCTGTCCTTGTCCGTGCGGATGGTCAGGCCCTGCTGCCCGTGCTCCAGATCAACAACCGTCCGGTCCGAAAAGTACGTTACGCCTGCCCTGATCGCGTCCTCAAGGTTTTCTTCGAGGTACCGGCCTTTATCAAACACCAGGTGAATCGGTTTACCATCATACCGCACTATTTTCATCCGGCTGCCGCGATATGATATGTTGGCAAAGTAAGGCACCTCTCTGACCGGGCCGGTGTAACGCAGCGAAAACCCTGAGTTAACAAACTCAATCAGGCCTTTCTCCCTGTTGACCCGTATCGCGTCTCCGTTATACGGCTCCTCGTAGAGAAGCCCCTCCGAACAGGCGCGCCTGATCGGGGCAAGCCTACTTCTGCGTTCAATGAGCGCTGTTTTCAGCCCAAGCGCTGCAGCTTTAAGACACGCGCCAAGTCCTGCCGGGCCGGCGCCGACTACCGCAACATCAAAAAGTGCCATTGGTTACAACCTCATTTTCTGTAGTTTCTGTTCGCTGCTGTTTTAAATTCTCACATACTCAAGCCAATTGCAAAAGTTTAGCCGAAGATATTTGAAATTTGTTGTTAGGCTTCTGGTTCATTTGTTCGGGCTAAATGCTCGCAATACAAGCTGCTTGTTTATGTCAGAACCTTTGCTCGCACCGCCCGCAACTGCTTTCACCCGAAGCCTAACGATACAAAATGTGAGATCATACTGGGTTTACATCCGACCTCCCCTAACACCTCCATATTAAGGAGGGGAATAGTTCTCCCCCTTTATTTCAGGGGGGAGTCAGAGGGGGTCGCTCCTGCGATTTAAAAGGAAGGCGGAGTTGATACAACTCCGCCCTTTTGTAATTACCGGATAGTTTTGTCCTGTTACTTGCCCAGCCAGTAAAGCAATCGTGGTGTTGCGCTCATTATCGCAAGTAATGTCGGGGCGCCGTCAGCGGCAATGCTTTCCAGTTTATAATAATAGGTTTTTCTGTTCGTTACGTCAGTATCTATGAATTCATAAGAATTCGCCCCCGTTGGCACGATAAGCGAGGAATCGAGCTTTACTGCCTTCCCGCCCTTTGCTTCCATCCGGTACAGGTTAAAGCCCTGAGCATGATTTTCTGCGAATGTTTTCCAGTTGAGAATAACTTTGCGAAAGCGCGGGGCCGCAGAGCAGGAAAAAAGTCCGCTCTGCAGCGGAAAGCTTAAGAACCGTGGGTCATCATATTCTTTAAAGTACCGGTGCGGCGCCTGCAGTGTATAATACAGCCCATCCCGCGTAAAAATAGTTCCAAACTGAGTGACGCTCTGACCAAAGCCGCCGGTGCGCGATATGTTGTTATTAGGCTTTTCCTGGCTGTTGTCGCTGAGCACGGTCCAGCAGGCCTGCATGTCAAAGGTTTGCGTTTCATTTAACAGCTGCATTAATCTTTCATAACGCTTCCATGAAGATTCGTAATAATAATCCGGATCAACATTAAAATCGCCCACAAAATGATTGGCCGAACCGATATAATCAACTCCGTACGGCGACTGCTGCCCGTAGGTTACCTCTATCACCTCGGAGCGAACCTGAATTTTTGCCATGGCGGCCTGGTTGAAATCCACAATGTGAATAATTGCCCCGCCGGTGCCAAAGTTTTTCCCGCTTGAAAGGAAATCCTGAAAAAGGGCAACCGCCTCCTCCAGTGTTGCGGCATGCTCCATGACGTTGCGCAGCATCAGGTTTGGGTCCAGGCCCATTAAAGCATCAGGGCTTGGGCTGCCGGCATTCGTCGTGACGGCTATTCCCTTTTCATTAAGGCCGTAACCCACAAATACCCAGCCCGGAGGGTCTATGCTGATATAGGAATAATCACCGTTATCAGGCTCAAAGTACATGATTGCACTGCCGTTGACCATGCTTTGTGCATCAGTGTTGTGGCCGAAAAATGTCCCGGCTGCTGAAGAAACAGCAAACCCGGTGCACCCGCGCAGCTCGTATGCAGGTGCTTCCGGGATGGATGACATGTTATCCATATTAAGCAGCTCAGTGGCCATATTGAGGGTTATCACCATATCCCAGGCAATGTCATAGCTCATCGGCCTGACATCTGATAAACCCTCTGCCATGCCCTGCATTTGGTCCTTTGCACTCTGCGGGATGATATCTTGCACTGAATCATAATACTTCTGTGCTGTCCAGCCATGGCCGGGCCCGACAAAAGTAATCACGAGCCGCATGGTATTGCTGAAATCGATAATGCTGTCCGGGAAAGCCTGGCCGATCTGCCGCCCGATATCATACCAGCTGCCCTTAAAAACACCAACCGGCGCAAACCTCTCTATTTTATTGAGACAGACATTGTCATTCTGGTCCGGGTTGGGAACAGTGGGGCAGTTGTCGTCCGTGTCACAGATGCCGTCACTATCCTTGTCAAAGCCGCCGTTGCCCGCGCAGTAGTCGCAGGCATCGCCAACCCCGTCTTCGTCTGCATCTTCCTGGTTCATGCTGCAGGAACCGCGAAAACCGCAATCAGCATTGCCGGCACACGGTTCCCCGATTTTTGTGCCAGCAGTGCAGATCCCCTTGCCGCCCGCGTTCTGGATAAATGGGCAGTTGTCTGCCTTTTCATAAGCGGGCACGCAGTCAGCGCAGGCAGCATCAGGAATACCATCGCAGTCGCTGTCCAAAAGTTTTTTCTCCGCACCTGCCTGAGTTGCGTTTATATAACACGGGTCCGATGCAAAGGCTGACGGCGTGCTGACAGCGGCACAGAGCAAAAGGCAAATAACGGTACTGACTGCAATAAGCTGGCGTTTCATATACGGCTCCCTGAGTGTGATTTTATGGTTTAATTAATATGTGTATAACCGGAAACCTGAATACTTTCAACATGAAGATGAAAAAAGATTATCACTGGAGTTCAGAACGCTCCCGTACTTCCCGGAAAACGCGCATCAGGTTGCCGCCCCAGATCTTCTCTATCTGCGCCGCCGTGTAGCCGCGCTTTACCAGCTCGCGGGTGATGTTTCCCATTTCGCTCACATCATAGCAGTCCGCAAGCTCTCCGCCGCCGTCAAAATCAGTACCGATGCCCACATGGTCAATCCCTGCAACCTGAACAATATGATCAATATGGTCAACAAACTCTGTCACCGTGAGAAGCTCCGGACGTTCATATGAGGCGTGAGCTTTCACATACTCTATGGTAGCCTGAACCACCCCGCCCTTTTGGGCAATTTTTTGCAGGAGTTCATCCGGCAGGTTGCGCGAATGGTCATAGACGGCGCGCGCGCTTGAATGGGAGGCAATTATAGGCGCTGTGGAGACCTCCAGAACATCAAGCACAGTTTCATCGGATGTATGCGAGATATCAACCATCATCCCGAGGCGGTTCATTTCCGCGACAACCTGTCTGCCGAATTCACTCAGGCCATTATGCTCGGGACCGGCCTGGTCTGTGGCAGAATCGCAGATTTCATTATTTGCCCAATGGCACAGGGTAATATACCGGGCACCCAGTTCATAATAGGTCTGTATCAGTGAGAGATCCGTGCCGACCGGATGCCCGTTTTCCATGCCAATATATATGGCCCGCCGTTTATCCCGCTGCAGCCGGTAGGCGTCGTCCGGCGTCAGCGCCAGTTCCGCAACACTGGCATTTTAAGCGATGCTGTCTTTAATGGCGGCAAAGATTTTCAATGCATTTTGTTTTGCAGATTCATTGCCTTCTGGTGTTCTGGGGCCTTGGGAAACGAAAATAGCAAAAAACACTGCATCAAGACCACCCTCTTCCATGCGGGGAAAATCCAATTTGTAAAATATCTTTTTTGGTTCACGACGCATACCCAAATCAAAATTTTCAGACACCAGCAGCAGCGGCGTATCCACATGAGTGTCAACCGTTAGCACTTTGTCATGAATAACATCAGCAATTTTATCACGAGCTTCATCTGAGCAGCCGCTGAAAAAAATAACCGCGGCTCCCAGCAGAAACTTCATCACATGGTTTGCTTTCATCATACAATAACCTCCGGCCATACCTGAAACTTCCCTATTGATTCCAACATATCTTCTAAGGGCCGGCTAATGTGCCACCTTCTGATAATACGCGGCATAATCAAAGTTCGGGCTCTTGTCGCTGGTGTGGCAGTTTACACAGATAAGCGCTGAAATCGCGCCATAACCGGGAGCCGGCTGTGCCGCGTGCTCCGCTCCGGCCCCGTGACACATTTCGCACTGAACATTGGCCCGGTCCTGGCTTTCATCCGGCCGCTTGAAGCCGCCCGTATAACCAAAACCGGTCACGTGGCAGATAACACACTCCGGATTATAATCCTGGTTTTTTACGATAAGTGAGCTGAAGGCTGTCGCATGGCCGGTAGTGTTCCACTGCTGCGCCTCGCTTTGATGGCAGCCGGAGCATTTCTCCGAGCCCGAATACGAGCCGCCGGATGACGGCGGCTTCTGTTCGCCGCTGAACAGCTCGTCAGCGTGCTCCTTCAGGCTCTTATGGTAGGCGTCAAGAAGTTCGAGCATCTCCTGGTCCTCGTCAATATCCTTCTCGAGGGTGACGACTTCTCCCTGCGCTCCAATAATCTTATTGTTCCGGTCAAGGGAAAGTGCCAGCTTTCCTATATTCACCCCGTCATACCCTGCCTTGACCACGTACACACCGTTAATCAAATAATGTGTCTTTATTTCGTCAGGGCCGTGCCCGCACACGATCACATCAGCTCCGCTGATCTGCTGTGCGAGCTCCCTGGCGCGCTCCACGCCGGTATTGGCAAGAACAATCAGTATGTCAACACTGTTCCTGATGGCATTAATCTCCCGTTGCAGGGCGGTCGTTTCATCAATCACGGCAACCGGGCGTATAGTATCAGCATTGGATTGCAGAATGATTTTATCATATTTTTTCCCGACAACTCCGGTGATGCCCACCGTAAAAGTATCGAATGAAATAATACGGGCTGCTTCTGTTATTGGCTCATTGGTGTCTTCATAGACTATATTGGCGCTGAGGGTTGGTATCTGAAACTTTTGTGTGGTATCACGAAGGAAATCAAGGCCAAAGCTGAACTCAAGGTTGCTCAGGTTGAGCGCCGCGTAGGACATCAAGGACATTGCCTCCACAGCTGTTTCACTCTTTAAGCGGGACTGCACGCCGGGATAGCCGAAAACATTTCCGGCATCAAGCAGCAGAACGTTCTGTTCTGACTGCCGCGCGGCTTTAATATAGCTTGCCCTCCTGGCAAGCCCCCCTACGGGGTTGGCGTTTCACCCGCAGGGTTCTATCTGCCCCGTGGTGTCGCTGGTGTAGAGCAGCGTCAGGCTGTCCTGCGACACCGGCTTGCAGGCGGTTACAAGAAGCAGTGCGCACATCATTGCAATACAGAGGCTGTGCACGGGTCTTTCTCCTGGTTTACGGTGTTGCACAGGGGCCTTTATCCTCGCCCGTATAAAGCGTGTTTCCTTCTTCCTTCCATTCCTGGCAGCCGCCGACAAAGGCATAGGTTCTAGTGTAACCAAGCGATACGGCATCACGTGCCGCTTTGCGGCTTGCCGGTCAGGTCGCGCCCACGCAGTAAAATACAATCGTTGCAGCCCTGTTGCTGATGCTGTCGGTTATCGGCTTTAAGCTGCCGGGGGCAAGGGATGCAAAATGTTTGCTCATGATATTGATTGCGCCTGGTATATGACCGTATTCCGTGTACAGGCTCGGGGGATGCGAATCGACCAGGTAGTTATCATTGTCAGTGAAGGGGCACGCGGCATTGTACCACTGCTTGAAGCCCTCATAGGGAATATACAAATAGTCCCCGTGGCTCTCCCGCCAGTCAGCCATGCCCCCCTGATAGAGTTTCACATCCGAATAGCCTGATTGTATTGCCCTCGCAGCAAACAAAGACGCGTCATCATCACCCGTTCCATAGATGACCAGAATCTCATCTTTAGCGGTTACTATGGAGGTGAGTGTTTCGCCATTATTGATGAGGTTGCCGCGGGAATCTATCACCGTGGCATATTCAATGTTAACCGCCTCCGGTATAAATCCTGCCTTCCATTCCGCAGCCGTCCTTATATCGACTATGGTTTTAGATTCAGCGGTGATTGTGTCATCAAGCAGCATCTTAAGTTCATCATAGGTAATAGGCTGGCTTTCCGGCAGACAGCCCCCCAAAGTACCGGCAGTTAACAGCAGAACTGCTGTAAACACAATTTTTTGTTGTAATGGTCGCTGCATGACTTTCTCCTTTTCAGAAACGTGGTTATTATATATGGCCCTGTTTCCGTCTGTTATCTAATTGCTATGGTAAAAGTGGTGACCGAGGAGTGGATCGCTGTCACGGTTCCCACATCACCTGCGCAAGCAGGAGAGAAATATTTCTCAAGCTGCTGCGGAAATCGGCTTCGCGCCCCTGCCGATTATCGGTATCTTTTTTTACAGGGTTTTAATAATTTCTTTTATTTCTTCAATCGCGGTATCAATCTGTTCATAATTATTATAGAGGTGCGTTGAAATTCGCAGCGCTGAAATGGGTTTTTCATCCGCATGTTTTTCCTTATACCCGATAGTGCGCACTGCTATTTTCTTTGCATACAGAGCCTTATACACCGCACTAATATTGTTCGGCTGGGTTGCATAGGGTGTTTCAAACGGATTGAAAGCAACAAGGCCGGTACACAACTCTTCATTATCCGCTGCAGGCGATAAAAGTTTTTTCGCGCCCCATTCGTCTATGATCCTCTCTTTGCAGTACTTATTTAAAGCAAGAATCCGTTTCTGGATGGTATCTCTCCCGATAGTATTCTGGAAATCCATCGCATCCAGCAGTGCTGCAATCGCCGGGGTTATCAGCTGGCCGCGGCCCTGGAATTTTTCGCAATTTATTACCGTCCCTGCTCCTGCCGTATATGCCTCGCACTCGGTAGGCCACAGGTGTTGCACCATATCTTTACGCAGGTATAAGACCCCGGTCCCGGGAGGGCCGCACAGCCATTTGTGGAGTGAGCCGGCATAAAAATCACACCCGAGTTCATGCAGGTCAAAGATCAGCATCCCCGGGGCATGGGCGCCGTCTACCAGCGTTATAATACGATTCTGTCTGGCCAGGTCACAGAGCTCTCTGACCGGCATGCGCAACCCGTTGGTATAATTAATATGGCAGAAGGTCATTACTTTTGTCCGGGGGGTTATGGCTTTTTCAAAGAGGTTTATGATCTCCTGCTTGTTTGATGGTTTAATGGGCAGCTCAACCTCGGTAAGGGTAATTTTTTTTCTGTCTATCAGCACCTGCCAGCAGGAGCTGTAAGGCCGGAACTGTGTGGTGGAAAGCACTTCATCACCCTCTGCCAGCTCCAGACCGTTGGAAACCCAGCCCAAACCCTCGGTGGTGTTAGTGGTTATGACAATTTCTTCCTTATCAGCGCCGAAAAATGCAGCAAGGGCCTCAATCTCCCTGCTCAACCCTGCGCCCATACATGGGTCGTTTACGATGGCATCATACGGGAAGGAGGCAAATTGCCTGAAATAATCCTGCATTTTATCCAAAACAATCCGGGGCATCGCGCCCTCGGTACCGGTGTTTAAATAAATTAAATCAGGCTTTAAAGCAAACTGCATGCGCACCTTGAGCCAGTACCACTCATCCATGAAACTGCCCGGCCCGTTAGCGAGGGCTTTCAAACCGGTTTGCGATTGCGCAGTGGCTGTGAAGCCATCGGTCAGACCAAGAGTCGTTAAGCCAGCTGTTGTAATACCAAGGGTCTTTAAAAAGGCTCTCCTGCTGTTGTTAATAGTGCTGTCATCACGCTTCCTGTTTTTTTGATTTGGCCTCATAGTAACCCCCTGTTATGCAGTTGTTAGTAGAGCCCTACGTCTTTTGACGAGCTGCCACTATCCTGATTATCACGACATCACAACTCCCTGCCTGATGCCGATATCCGCAAGCGGCTCTTTCACTCCCTCTGACCTCAGTATCATCCCCGACGCCTGCAGTCCGGATACCACGGTTGACATCACGCCCACTGCCGGCGCGGTCCAGTGGCCGCTCAAGAGCAGGTTTTTAATTGGTGTCTTCTGCGCCAGCCGCTTCGGCCCCACCTGCTGCGGCGAAAGCGCCCAGCCCATACTCGCGTCAGTGCCGCACATCAGGTACTTGTTCATAGCAATTGGTGACCAGAACTCCTGATATGTTATATTTTTGGAAAGTCCGGGGATTATTTTTTCTGCCCGCCGGATCATGACATCAGTAACTTTTTTCTCAACATCAGGATTTTCCCAGCCGGTAACGGGAGCTGGTATCGCATGGATAACCAGCGCGGTCTTGCCCTGCGGGGCGGAGGTTGGATCGCTTAACGGTGCAAGCTGGAACCGGAAAAACGGGGCAGGACCTTTTTCATTTAAAATCTTTTCCTCGACATCTCTGAACTGTTCATCAGTATCATAGGTTGAGCTGTGTATATGCAGTGCGGGAATTAATCCCCTGCTCTTTAAATTCATATCGAGCCCTAGGAGCAGCGCGCAGAATGGCGGGGTCGGCTCCTGGCGGCCAAGCATGCTGGTAAACTTGTCAGGAAGTTTATCAGCGCCGACAAGTACCATGAACGTCTGCCGGGCTGCCGCATTTGAAATTATGTAGCGTGCTTTGAATTCCCGGATATCTGCTATGCCCTGGCTATATCCCTGTTCCTGAGCAAGCGGGGATTTTGTTGCGCGTATGCCGGTTGCAGTACCATTATCCATAATAATTTTTTCTGCCTGCATGCCAAGAAGCACATCGCCGCCCTTGCTGCGGATATATTTTGCAAACGCTTCCGGCACTGCAATCGCGCCGCCGGTCACATGGGGGTTTGAGAGGCCGCCCTCAAGCAGCAGACCTGCAATGCCCAGCACGGACATCCGGGATGGCGGGAGGTTGCAGCAGGTTGAATTCATGGAGAGCACGCATTTGAGCTTCGGGTCTTTTACAAAGTCGTCCACAAACGGCACAATGCCCTTTCCCATATTAAAGAGCAGCGTCCGGCACTTGAGCAGGATGCGGGCAATATCCTTCGGACCGGTCCCGAAAAAGGTAGCATAATCCATCTCCTCGTAGAGTTTCCCCAGCTTTGCAAAAAAGGCCTTAATACCCTTCGCCTCGCGGGGAAAAATTTGTATGAACTGCTCGATCAGCTGCCCGCGCGCATGCTCGCCGCCCGAGTAGAGGTAATAATCAAAATTTGGTAAATGCACATGATAACCCTGATTGAGCAGAATGAAGGGAATAGTTATGCCAAGTTTATTTATGAGCCGCTCGAACACGCCGTCTTTTTTCGTGGTGCCGGTGATGATGGAAGCGGCAGGGGTGAAGTTAAAACCTTCGCGCTTATAGCTTGAGCAGCAGCCGCCCACCTGCGTATTCTGTTCAAGCACAAGCACCTTCATGCCCATGTGGGTCAGCCACGCACCGCTTGAAAGTCCGCCCATTCCTGCGCCGATAATTATTACGTCATAGCTGTCTTTCATTGGTAGTTCTCCACCAGATTATCGAATTTCAAAAACATAACCAGGGCTCAGAGAAATTATCAATCATCATAATCTTGAATTATTTTGATAGCAAACCTTTTATCTATCACCAGAGACAAAAAGGCGCAACCAACTAAGGTCACGCCTTTTCTCTACCCATATTTATTGGGAACTATTCTTAATTATTGTACAACCCAGACCTGCTGCTGCGCCCAGTATCCCGGACCACCCGGTCTTTCTTCCCAGTGTCCCAGCACCCATACATCACGGCTTTTATCATAATACTGATCAACCCAGTACCGCTGGCTACCTGGTACCCATATCTGTTGCGTCTCCCAATGACCGCTCGGGGCATAGTAAACAGGAGCAGGTGCATAATAGACAGGTGCAGGAGTATAATAAGCTGGAGCATAGCAGCCATAACCCCAGTAGGGAACGCCATAGCCATAATAAGGATATCCTCCCAGATTTATTCCAACTGCCCAGCTGTTATAACCGTAGCCACGATAATAACCACCGTGACCACCATAGTAACCGCCACCATGACCGTAGTACCCCCGATGGCCTCCATAGTATCCGCCGCCTCTGTACCAGCCGCCACCATGACCGTAGTAACCCCTATGGCCACCCGAGTGTCCGCCGCCTCTATGGCCCCAGCCTCCCGCATAGACAGCAGTAGATAGTAAAAGACATAAAACAAAGATTATAAACGAGACTATTTTTTTCATCAGCCTATCCTCCTTATTTTATGAATTCCCAATATGTAAAATGAAAACCCTTTTTCATTTAAATAGTATACCCCTTCTATTTCCATAATCCTATATATATTTATAACACGTTTACGGAATCTGTCCTGAACTACCATTCCTCGATGGAATTTCAACAACTGACTTTACCAGATTAACGGTGTGTTCATTTTTTCGGGGGAAGGTCAGTCTTAATCTGAAAATTAAAATAAATTGTAATTGACACCCCAAACCACGAGCGTAATATGAATATACATAAAAAAAGAGTGGGCAAAAGAGGAAATAATAGCTGAACTTAGTGAGAGGATGGGTATTGTGAAAAGGAACCGGTTTGAGAAACAAATGAATAACGCTATAGCATTTCAGAGGGTAGCAACAGATCAAGCCGACAGTGCATACTGGAGGGGCTATATCAGAGGAATGCGGCGGGCATATCTCGGAGATAAATATGGTACCGCAGACAAATATGAAATACCGTTGCTCGCCGTAAACAATCCGGACGGTATCAGAGGCAGAGGCGACCAGGGCTATAATGACGGATTGAAAGCATTCAAAAGTATGGCATAATATAAACATTATACCTCATTTCCGCTTAACGAACATACAATACTATTGCTTGGGACATTGAAATATGTTCCCTTGTTTGTCATAGCATCTTTTCCACAGCACTATGTTATCTTTCCACTCCCCCTCAATCTTTAATTTGCCATTTTCATAGTAGCTCTTAGCCACCCCCTCCGGTTTACCATTTTTCCAATTCCCCGCCGATGACAATTTGCCGCTCTCATAGTAGGTTTTAGCGATACCATCCAGTTTGCCATCTCTCCAATTCCCCTCCGCCGCTAATTTCCCATTCTCATAGTAGGTTTTATCTATGCCCTCCTGTTTGCCACCTTTATAATTCTCCGCTTCCACTAACGTGCCATTTTCATAGTAGGTTTTTTTTATGCCCTCCAGTTTGCCATCTTTCCAATTCAGTTCAGTATTTAACTGGCCGCTCTCATAGTACTCCTTAGCTATGCCCTCCCGAACATTGTTTTTATAAGTTTCTTCACTCTGTGGTTTCCCGCTTGGGTAATATTTTTTTGCTGCTCCATCAAGCAGACCAGCATCATTGCAGGTGTAAACTGCTTTTAATTTTCCATCGGGATAATACTCTTCTTTTGTTTTCTTCCCGCAACCTGCGAAATATCCCAAAATAACAACCATCAAAAAAACTATTATCGCCTTTTTTTGTGTCATATTCACCCCCTTTTTGGTCAGCAATCAAGTCAGTTGCTTAGCTTCCCGTAGCCCTTCCTCGTAATCCCGCAAGCTGTCCTGGCTACCAAACAAACTATAACGATCGAAAAAAGATGGTTACCATCCGAATCATCCGATTACTTGTCCGGGAATTTTAACTCTCATCCATTTTTTTCTTATAGACGTTAAGCCCGACCTTACCCTCTTCACGCCCTGGAATTGATATATTGCCTTCGGTAGAAGCTATGATGATTGTTTTTCCGGAGGAAGAGGGTCCGAATTCTTTTGTCAAATCTACTTTGATTGTAAGAATATTTCCCTCGACGGTCATTTCAACATTCTTCATAAGTTGTTTCTCCCTTCTCTGTTGTCTGAACGAAACTCTTTTTTAGGCGCTTCTTCACTAAAAGTCCTTAGCTCTCCCCCTTATTAATAGAGCATACTCTTCCATAGAAAATCCTCTCAATCTTCAACACATAGAGCCGATATATTTACTGTCTCATATGAGCGTGAGTTTTAAAGTAAAGCATTATGCTAATAAGGATCCAACCTCCCATAATAATTTTTAAAAGTAGTTATTTAGATACACATAATTATCAATTATTATACATAAAAATCTAAACATAGAAACACCTTAGCGCAGAATTGAGAAAAATTATTACTCATCTAAAACGATGGGATGTAAGGCCGCTGGCCGAGTTTTTGTTTTATTGGATAGGGCAGCAGTGTTGCCGGCCATATTCAATATCTCTTTGGAATGTATTTTGCTTTTATTGTCGTAATAGGTAAAACCACAGAGTTGCACGGAGGGATTCTCTGTGTTCTCCTGCAGAATATCTTTTGATGGAAATAACCAAGGCATTGCAGCCTGTTTATGGCATAGGAGGGTATAGCTACTGAGCTTTTTAAAAGAAATCGACCAAGCGGCAGAGAGCCGATACATTTTACCGAAGTAAAAACTAAAAGAGAATAAATATGAGGACACAGAGGAGAGGTAACAGAATTTCTGTTAACTTCTTGAAATAAAACATTTTCTCTGTGTGCTCGGTGGTTATCTTTTAACAAAACGAGAAATCAAATGAGGAGGTACTATGCGTCGTTTCATTACTATGTGTGTGTCAGGGATTTTTATTGCAGCATTGTTCTGCCTTGTCTTCACCGCTCCTGCAAATGCAAAAATAAGTGCGGAGCTACGGGCTGATGCGGCCGGTCTGTATGTGAATTACGATCTCTGGATTCTCGGTAAAAGCCAGGCCACCCTTACCCCCGACAGCCAGCCGCTGGCGATCCCGGTCCTTGGACTGGCCACCATTGAGCTTTCAGTGCTTGACGTTCAGGCAGATGCCAAAATTGTAACCATCCACACGAAGGTAAGCGCTCCGGCATTCGGCCCGGAGCCGGTTGAAGCAGACCTTCCCGTCCCTTTTGGTGATTATGGCATATATTACAGCCTGTTTGAGCGGAAATTCATACCCATCGGAGACCACAAGATTGAGATATCAGCCCTGCTCACCAGATTCACAACGCAATATGATATAAACATTGACCTGGAGCCGTTATTCAGCGGCCACTGGCTTGGAACTAAAAACCCCGCGGACAACATCATTCATGAAACCATTGAAAACCCTCTGGACGGCACCACCTTTGATATTACGATAGAACTTGAGTATAAATGTGCCTATATCACCAACATGACATTGACCATTGGGGGACTGGCCGGCAAGTCTGTCGAGCCCCTGCAGATCCCCGTGCCGAACGGCACATTTCACCTGTGGGCAGATTTTGAATTGCCGGAAGAACTCTGAGCAGTGTGCCGGCGCTGCGACTTATGAGTTAGTGAAATAAAATAGAACAGAAAAGGGTTTACGCTTGAAGGCGTAAACCCTTTTCTTTATTCATGGTGCCGAAGGGGGGACTCGAACCCCCACGGGTCGCCCCGCCACCCCCTCAAGATGGTGTGTCTACCAGTTCCACCACTTCGGCACGTTTTATAAACATTATTTTGGACGCTGGTAAAAACAGATTAAATAATTTTTCTCTCAGCGCATACCATCGCAAATCTGCGTCCCATCCCCCTACTTCTTCGGCGCCGGTGCCTGTGCTGCCGGAGCGGGTGCAGCAGGAGCTGGAGCAGGAGCCGCAGCCGGTGCTGCAGCCTTCTGCGCGGGCTGCGCCTTGGCGTCAGCGCCGGCCGGTAAGCCGACGGGCGGCTGAACCGGCATTGCCGGAGCTGCGGGCACGGGCTTTACGCCCTTCATAAGCGAACTCGTGCTCGGCTTTGAAGACATATACGCCAGGGCCAGCGATGTAATCATGAAAATAATTGCTGCGCCGGTTGTAATCTTGGTTAAAAACGGGGCCGGACCGGCGCCGCCAAATACGGTCTGGGATGCGCCGCCGAATGCAGCGCCCATTTCAGCCCCTTTTCCGGTCTGGAGCAGAACTATTAAGATGAGCGCTATGCACACTATGACATGGATGAGAACTAATAAAGTATACATGGGTTAGGTTCCTGAATGATTTTAACGTTAAAATGAAACCACAGAGTATATTCTTACCTCTGTGGTTAAAAAACTATACCTAATTATACTATAAAAATCAATCCTATTATTTACTGCTCTTGAACCTGACAATCCTGATAAACGGCTCAGCCTGCAGGCTTGCCCCGCCCACCAGCGCTCCGTCAATATTAGGCTGGGACATGAGCACATCGATGTTGTCCGGCTTCACGCTCCCCCCGTAAAGGATGCGGATGTTCCGGGCAACCCCGCCGGCTGTCTGCGCAATAACGGTGCCGATTGCTTCATGAACCTCTTCCGCCTGCTGGGGGGTCGCGGTTTTTCCGGTTCCGATAGCCCAGACCGGCTCATACGCGATGACAAGCTTTTCCATCTCCTGCGGCGCAATGCCGTCAAGGCCTTCCCGCAGCTGTTTTTCCACCACCTTCATGGTGGCGCCGAATTCCCGCTCCTCAAGAGTCTCGCCGACGCAGACAATAGGCGTAAGGCCTGCCTTCAGCGCTGCCTTCAGCTTTTTATTCACGAACGCGTCAGTCTCACCAAAAAACTGCCGCCGCTCTGAGTGGCCTATAATCACATGCGTACAGCCCGCGTCCTTCAGCATAAGCGGAGATACTTCTCCGGTAAAGGCGCCCGCCTCTTCCCAGTACATGTTCTGGCCTGCGACAGAAATATTTGACCCGCTGAGCTCGGCAGCAACCGCTGCAAGGGCCGTAAACGGGGGGCTGACCACAACCTCCACTGACACAACATCAGCAAGGTTTTCTTTAAGCATCCGGACCAGCTCAATTGCTTCGCCCAGATTCTTGTACATCTTCCAGTTACCCGCGATAATCGGTTTGCGCATCTGGTAGCCTCCATAGAGCTGACAGCTGTCAGCTGATAGCTTTATTATTTATCCAAAGCCCTTATGCCCGGCAGCACCTTGCCCTCCAGGAGCTCCATGAAAGCGCCTCCGGCTGTCGAGACAAAACCCATTTTGTCAATTTTGCCTGATTTGTGCAGGGCCGCGTCCGTATCACCGCCCCCGACCACGCTCATGGCCGAAGAGTTTGCAATCTGGTCTATGACCGCGTAGGTGCCCCTGCTGAACTCCTCTATCTCAAACACACCCATAGGGCCGTTCCAGACAATGGTGCCGGCACTTTTTATGGCCGCGCCGAAATCGGCAACAGTTTCCGGCCCGATATCAAGCCCCATAAGGTCCGGCGTGATCTCTTTCACGGAGATGGTTTTATAGGGAACACAGGACTTCACTTCGCGGGCTGCCACGCAGTCTTTCGGGAGCACTATGTTCACGTTTATGGCTTTAGCCTTCTGCATGATTGTTTTTGCCGTTTCCAGCAGATCGTCTTCAACCAGGGACTTTCCGACTTCCAGCCCCTGTGCCTTGAGGAAGGTAAATGCCATGCCCCCGCCGATCAGGATCGTGTTCACCTTTTGAATGATGTTTTCCAGCACCTCGAGCTTACCCGACACTTTTGCCCCGCCGATGATCGCCACCAGCGGCCGCTGCGGGTTGTTCATGGCCTTCTCAAAGCTGGTGATCTCTTTTTTCATGAGGAACCCGGCCCCGCAATCCTTGACAAAATGCGTGATGGCCTCAACCGAGGCATGGGCGCGGTGAGAAACCGCAAACGCGTCATTGATATACGCGCCGGCAAGAGCGGCAAGCTTTTTCGCAAACGCCTCGTCATTTTTCTCTTCCTCGGCATAGAAGCGCAGATTCTCCAGCAGCAGCACTTCCCCCGGCTTCAGCGCCTGGGCTTTTGCCCGCGCGTCATCCCCGATGCAGTCATCGGCAAACTGCACGTCCCTGCCCAGAAGTTCGATGAGACGCTTTTGCACCGGCACCAGGCTGAACTCCCTTGCCACTTTTCCTTTCGGCCGGCCCAGATGCGAGGCCACCACGGCAGCGCCGCCATGTTCCAGAACGTATTTAATCGTAGGAATGGTTTCCCGAATGCGGTTATCATCCGTTATATTCTGGCTCTTATCCAGCGGCACATTGAAATCCGCGCGGATAAAAACTGTTTTACCTTTAAAATCCATCCCGTCAATATAGGTAATGGCCATGGTAGGATTCCTTCCAAATACTTTTCAATAATGACTATCTCGGGAGAAAGAAGTCAGAATAAAAAACATTTTATCCTAAACCCGGACAAGCCGGAATAAAAATTAACCGCAAAGGCTAAAAAAAACAAAGAAGATTGAATTTGGAACTCAGGAATTCACAAAGGTTAAAATAATATTTTCCCGATTTCTTGAGTTCTAGATTTTCATTTTTTCTTTCCATTTTTGCAAGAAAATTAGTCTTAAGAGAATAACTTCTCTCTTCTGTCGTCTGACGTCTGTCTTCTTAAAGTATTACAGCGTTTTTGCAATGTACGCGATGAGGTCTAAAATGCGTGACGAGTACCCGGTTTCATTATCATACCAGGACAGGACTTTCAGCATATCGCCGTCGATCACGGCGGTGGATGGGCCATCCACAATGGATGAGTAGTGGCTGTTGTTAAAGTCTATGGACACGCACGGTTCCTCGCAGACCTGCAGGGTGCCCTTCAGCGCTCCCTGCGCCGCGCTCTTGAGAGCCGCGTTTACCTCTTCGGCAGAGGTTTTCTTCTCCAGGTTCACGACCAGGTCAACCACGGACACATTCGGGGTGGGCACGCGGATGGCCATGCCGTCAAGCTTGCCCTTCAACTCCGGCAGCACCAGCGCGACAGCTGAAGCGGCGCCGGTGGTGGTGGGAATCATGCTCAAGCATGCCGCGCGGGCGCGCCGCAGGTCCGAGTGGGGCAGATCCAGCAAGCGCTGGTCATTGGTGTAGGAATGGATGGTGGTCATAAGGCCCTTCTGAATCTTGAATTTTTCATGCAGCACTTTTGCAATAGGGGCCAGGCAGTTGGTGGTGCAGGAGGCGTTGGATAGAACATTATGGTTCTTGGGGTCATAGGTCTTCTCATTCACGCCCATCACGATAGTAACATCCGGCCCCTTCATGGGAGCGGTTACAATAACCTTTTTCGCGCCGGCTTGAATATGCCTGCCTGCATCATTTTTATCGCGCATGGCCCCGGTCCCCTCGACCACGATTTCTACCCCCAGGTCCTTCCAGGGAATCTCCAATGGGTTCTTGGTGGAAAAAATATTCATTACCTTGCCGTCGACGACAATCTCATTCTCCCGGGTTTCAACGCTTCCCTCATACGGGCCATGGACTGAATCATACTTAAAAAGATGGGCTAATGTTTTCGCGTTGGTCAGATCATTGATCGCCACAAATTCCATGTCCTTGCGGTTGCGAGCAAGCCGCAGCACGCTTCTTCCAATCCTGCCGAATCCGTTTATTCCTATTTTTAGCGCCATGATAGATCCTCCTGTTTTGTGTAAGCCTTCCCCTGTGATGATTACCCAAAAAAAACCTGTGCTATATCGTACAGCTCCATGTTAACGCTTTTTCTGCCTTTGATCACTTCCTCAAGAGACATTGGGACAATGTCTATGCCCTTCAGAGCCGCCATCTTCCCGGTCTCCCCGGCGACCACCATATCGACTGCTTTAACGCCGAAGCGCGTGGCCAGGACCCGGTCACAAGCGGTCGGCGTGCCGCCCCGCTGAACATGCCCTAGGATAGTAACGCGGGTGTCTATATTTGTCAACTCTTCAAGCTTGTGCCCGATTATATTTCCGATGCCGCCAAGCCGGATGTGGTCAAAGTCATCGGTTTTTTCCTTCTCATACTTGACATCAAGTCCCTGCGGCGTGAAGCCCTCGGCCACCACTACAATGCTGAAGGTCTTGCCGCTAGCGTGCCGTTTTTTAATGGTCTCCGCGACTTCTTCAATACTCAGCGGCCGCTCAGGTATGAGAATACAGTCTGCGCCGCCTGCCATTCCCGCCAGCGTGGCAATCCATCCGGTATGCCTGCCCATGACTTCAACAACCATGATCCGGTGGTGCGACTCGGCCGTGGTGTGAAGCCGGTCGATTGCCTCGGTGGCAATATGCACTGCCGTGTCAAAGCCGAACGTGTAGTCAGTGCCCAGCAGGTCATTGTCAATGGTTTTGGGAACCCCGATAATTTTTAGCTGGTAATCCTGGTGCAGCCGCCAGGCAACGCCCAATGTATCCTCTCCTCCAACCGCGATTATCGCGTCAATACCAAAGCGCTTGATATTGTTGAGCGTGCGCTGGAGATCTTCGCTTGATTTGTACGGATTGGTCCGGGAGGTGCCGAGAATCGTTCCGCCCCGGTGCAGAATGCCCGTTACTGCATAGTTTGTAAGGGGTTCGACCGTGCCCGAAACAAGACCCCTCCACCCTTCCCTGATTCCCAGCACTTCCAGATTATAGGTACCTATAGATCGTTTAACTACTGCCCGTATTACCGCATTCAGGCCGGGACAGTCGCCGCCGCCGGTTAAAAGGCCAATTTTTTTCATCTTCGATAGCCCTCTGGTTAGTGCCCGTAAAAAACAGCAGCAAAATAGAATTTTTATTTATTGCGTTCTGTGTTAATGAGTATGGTGATAATCCTGTAAACAATTATCCTGGATACACTTTACAACTAATCATAAACACCAGATTTTTTCAATGAAAAAACGTGTTGTTTTGCTGATTCCGGGAGGCAAACGCTGACAGGTCCGGTATGCAGAAGACTACAGACAGCTTTGTTGAACTCATAGAACTTATCCGCACGCTGCGCGGCCCGAACGGCTGCCCCTGGGACCGGAAGCAGACGCCATCTGATGTCAAAACATACCTTGTTGAGGAACTCTACGAGGTCCTTGAGGCCATTGACCGGGGCGACAAGGAGCACCTGAAGGAAGAGGTCGGGGACCTGCTGTTCATGATCCTGTTTCTCACCAGCCTTTACGAAGACAGCAAAACATTCACCCTTAGTGAAGCGCTCGACGGCAGTATAAAGAAGATGGTCCACCGCCACCCCCATGTTTTTGGCGATACGAAGGCTGACACGGTTGAAGAAATAAAAGACAACTGGCAGCTCCTTAAAGAGAAAGAGGGGAAGCCCCCTAAAAAGTCGCTCCTCGGCAGCATCCCCGCGCACCTGCCCGCGCTTTACGGGGCGTTTCGCATGACCCTGAAAGCGGCCAAGGTGGGCTTTGACTGGGAGAACCCGGGCCAGGTGCTGGAAAAAATAAAGGAGGAAATCGCGGAGCTTGAAGAAGCACTGCAGGGAGCGGACCGAAAGAAAAAAGAGCAGGAGATGGGCGACCTTTTGTTCAGCGTGGCCAATCTGAGCCGTCACCTGGAGATCGAGCCGGAGCAGGCCCTGCGCTCCTGCAATGAGAAGTTTTTCCGGCGCTTCTGCTATGTCGAACAGGAGCTGCAAAAGCAGGGGAAAAAACCGCACGAGGCAACCCTTGCGGAAATGGACGCGCTGTGGGAGGATGCAAAGAAGCTGGAGCAGGAAAACATTAATCGGGGTTAACGATTAGGGGCTCAGGATTTGTGACTCGTGCAGAAAAGTGAAATGCGGGGCACGGCTCACGGCAAGCGGGTCACGAGCCACTGGTCATAAGTCAAATTTACAAGCTCCGTGGTTATTTTTGTTAACTCGATTGGAGGTCATCATGAAATGGGAAGAAGCTGCTGAAAAAGCCCAGGAGATGCTCGCGATTCCGCCGATCATGGCGCCGTACGCCCGCCTGCAAACGGAAAAAATCGCCCGCCATAAAAAGCTTGACCGGGTAACTGCCGACGTGGTCAAGGAAACAGCGAAAGTGTACCGTGATTTTATGGGAAAGGAAAAGACAGAAGAGCTTACCGCGTTTCTCGAAGGCCGGGGCCCGGCGCCCGCCATGGAAGATGAGCTCTTCTTCTCAGATGAAAATGCCCTGTATAATATTGAGCTCTGTTTCACCAAGTACGGGGAAAACTCCAAAGAGGTGCGTACTATTCTCAAGGACATGCTGAAATCAGTTGTTGCCGTATGCGAAGAGGAGCAGGTCACGGAACTGATGGCAGACCGCGCCGCGGTTGCCCTGCACGGGGCAAGCCGCTTCAGCATCGTCATGACCGGATGCCCCAACTGCTGCGTGAGCCCCTACATGAAGGATTTCGGCATTGTCATGCAGCACCGGGTTGATATAACTGAGGCTGAATGTATCCAGTGCGGCGAGTGCCTGAAGATGTGCTTTGACCACGCCATTACGCTTACTGAAAAGGGGCCGGTTATTGACCGGGAGAACTGCGTGATGTGTGAACTCTGCGCCCGGGACTGCCCCACCGGGACGCTGGTTACCGCTGCGCGGGGGTTTAAAGTGGTTGCCGGAGGCTCGGGAGCTCACCATCCGACAATCGCCGCGACCATCGAAGAGTTCACCGGCAAAGAGCGGGTGCTGGCTATTCTGAAAAACGCCATCGCGGCGCTGCGAAAGGCCCCGCCGGGAGAAACGCTCAGAACAATTATCAAACAGCAGGGCGCGGAGAGCCTGAGGTAGAAACTTGTAAATTAATTGCGGATTGCAGAATGCAGATTGCGGAATGGATAGAGAAAAGGCACAGAGGCAGAAGGCACAAAGCTCTGTGCTGAGTACGGAGTAATGAGTGCTGAGTTTTACAAATGCAGAAAGCTGAATGCTGATAGCTGAGAGCGGTTCTTCACAAAAAGGAGATACCATGGAAAAAGCAGAAATCACCCTCACCTTTGATTTGAATAATAAACGGGATCAAAGAGTGTATGACGGGATAATGAATCTGAACAAATACTTTGAAGGCAATCTCTCGGAAGCGTTCATGCAGTTCTTCGACCGCATGGTCTACACCATCGCGGAATGCGAAACACGCATGCAGAAGTGCGAAAACCTGCTCATACAGGTTGCTGACATGTCTGTCGGCAAAAAAGAGGGGCACGCCTGAGCCCTTATAGAACACAGACGAGAGAAGCAAGAGAACAGACGGGTGCGATAACTTTTCCTTAGCGGCGCTGCACAGCGCCGCTTCCTCTGCGGTATTATTCAGCTAAACCGCCAGTAATCACCAGTGAAAATAAAATCTTTTGAATTCAGCGCACGCGAGCTTGCCGGGTCCATGGGTGACTTCGGCACCCTCTTTCCCTTGGCCATCGGCTACATTGTGGCCTGCGGACTGAATCCCGCCGGGTTTCTGGTGATGATGGGCGTGACCAATATCGCCACCGGCATTATCTACAAACTCCCCATGCCCATAGAGCCCATGAAGGTGCTGGCCGTGGTGGCCATTGCCCAGCACTGGAGCCCTTCCATGGTCTATGCCTCCGGCTTTGCCATGGGCATTGTCTGGGTCATCTTTTCCATGACCGGCATCATGACTGTTATCGCGCGCATTACCCCCCTCTCGGTGGTCCGCGGCATCCAGGCAGCCCTCGGCGTGCTGCTCGCTGTTGAGGCGTGCAGGATGCTTGCTGCCGGCTGGGCACTGGGCATTGTCGCTGTTGCGATTGTAGTACTGCTGCGGGATAACCGCTATGCGCCGGCAGCGCTGGTGCTGATGGCCATGGGCATTATAATAATGCTGGTTAAAGGACAGCTGCAGCATGTAGCGGCCCCGGCGTTCAGCCTTCCGCCGCTTACCGGTTTCACTGCAAAAGAGGTCTGGCAAACAATGCTCGCAGCGGGCTTTGCGCAAATTCCGCTCACCGCCACCAACGCGGTGATTGCCACTGCGGCTCTTATTAAAACCTACTGGCCCGAGCGAAGCGTAAGCGAGCAGAAGCTCTCACTGAACATGGGCATTATGAATCTGCTACTTCCTTTTTTTGGCGGCATGCCTTTGTGCTCTGGGGCCGGCGGCCTTGCCGGCCAGTATTATTTCGGGGCCCGCACCGGAGGAACCAATATTCTTGAAGGCCTTATCGAAATCTCTCTGGGGCTGTTTCTTGCCGTATCCATTGCCGGACTGTTTGCCGCCTTTCCCATGGCAATTATCGGCGCAATGATGCTGCTGGTGGGAATTGAGCTCACCCGGTTCACCCGTGATGTGGGACTTAATAAGGACCTGATTCCCCTCGGTGCGACGCTGGCAGTGTCTCTTGCAACAAACATGGCCATCGGGTTTTTAGCCGGACTCGCTGTCCACAATGCTGTACAATATTTTACTAACAAGAATTTATAGAATCTGGAACTCAGGAAATCAGGAAGGACTTATTTGAAAAACTCGATCCAAACTCAGCTGTTTTAGCGAACGACAAAAAGGGTAGTCATTGCGAGGAGTCCTGAGCTTGCCGAATGACGACGTGGCAATCTTCAGGGATTGTTTCACTTCGTTCGCAATGACTCTTCTGCTGCCTTATGTTAACTATAATATTATTTCATGAGTTCTTGAGTTCCAGATTGAACATTTTACCAATAAACCCAGATGAAGCAGGATAGTGTATGCCCCCCAAAATAAGCGCCGGGTTACTGATGTACCGGCTGCGGAACGGACAACTCCATGTGCTGCTTGCACATCCCGGCGGCCCGTTTTATAAAAACAAGGATAACGGCTTCTGGACCATCCCCAAAGGTGAAATTGCGCCCGATGAAAACGGGCTTGACGCGGCCGTGCGCGAGTTCACCGAAGAAACAGGCATTACTCCAGGCAACGAGTTTATTCCCCTGAACACGGTACAGCAGAAGAGCGGCAAGACCGTGCACGCATGGGCGTTTGCCGGCGATCGGGATGAAGCTGTGCCGATTAAAAGCAACACCTTTGAAATGGAATGGCCCCCGCGCTCGGGGCATAAGCAGGTCTTTCCCGAGGTTGACCGGGCCCTGTTTTTTTCAGTGCCTGAGGCACTTGAAAAAATAAATGAAGCACAGCGGGAATTTATAAGAAGGCTGGAGATGTTCTTAAAGGAAAGGACTGTATGACAAGCCCATGAAAAGATTTTTGTTATTCGCGAGAGAATAATTGTTGATGGCCTCGTAAAAAGCAGGAAAACCTCCCTCTCCCTTGACGGGAGAGGGTTAGGGTGAGGGTGATAAACAAGTAATTTTAGTTTATTACTGCTCCCCCTCCCCTTAATCCCCTCCCGCCAGGGGAGGGGAAATTGACTTTTTACGGCTTCGTCATTGTTGAAAGACTCAGAATAATGGCGCTGATTAAAATAAAAAATGAACTGAAACAGCTAGGCGATCCCGCGCAGGCCAGGGTGCTCCAGCGGTTTTTTAAAACCGGCCCTGGTGAATACGGCGAAGGGGATTTGTTTCGCGGCATTAAAGTACCCGTGCTGAGAAAGTTCGCGAAGAACTGCCGGGACCTGCCCCTTGCATGGGTGCAGGAACTCCTGACCTCAAAGTTTCATGAAGACCGGATGCTGGCGCTGCTTGTTCTGATGGCGCGCTATGCAAAAGCCGACGATGCCGGCAAAAAACACATCTACACCATGTATCTGCGAAATACCCGCTACATCAACAGCTGGGACCTTGTTGACGTGTCGGCCCATCACATTGTCGGTCACTATCTCATGGACAAAACAAAAGATCCCCTGCATTGGCTGGCGCGCTCAGAAATGCTCTGGGAGCGGCGCATTGCCATTATCGCGACCTTTTATTACATCAGGCAGAATCAGTTTGATGACACGCTGAAAATTGCCGTGATGCTTATCAATGACCCGCATGATCTCATGCACAAGGCAGTGGGCTGGATGCTGCGGGAAGTGGGCAAGCGCGACCTGCAGGCAGAGGAGCGTTTTCTGAAAACGTACTGCCGGCAGATGCCCCGTACCATGCTGCGCTATGCCATTGAGCGCTTTGCAGATGCAAAGCGGCGGGCGTATCTGGCAGGCACGATGTGAACAGCTTTCCCTAAAGCTTTATTTTGATTCCCCGGCCCCGGTCACTCTCCCGGCAATAAACCGGGCAATAATTTCTTTTATTGACTTGAGGCCGAACGCGTTTACGTCCAAGTCTTCAGGCCGCACAAAGAGAATTTCTGCAACTTCATCACCGGCCCGGAGCATGCTCAGATCACGGACCGAGCATTCAAAGGCCAGATCCATGGTATAATAGCGCAGGCTGGCATAATCATAGATATTCGGCACAGAAAAAAGGTAGCGAAGGCCGGTAATCTCCAGGTTGATCTCTTCCCTGGTTTCTCTGCTTAAAGCCTCTTCAGCTGTTTCATGCGCATCGACAAAACCTCCGGGCAGGTCCAGTGTGCCCTGTGCCGGATGGTGCGCGCGCTTTGTAACCAGCAGGCGGCCCTCTTGATCAGTAATCAGGGCGACCACGGCAGCAGCCGTATTAAAGAAGAACAGAAAGCCGCAGGCTGGGCAATGGACCGACTTTTCGCTGTGACGCTCAAGCGCGCCTGTTCCGCAGCGCGGACAAAAGCTGAACTGGCTTGCTATTTCAAGACCCGCTGGCGGGGCATTTTTTGTGGTCATGGATTTGTCCTGGTTTGATTTTTCAGGCGCCTTGAGTGCAGCCTTGTTTGTTATTCCGGTCAAGATAACCCGCAAGGCCGGCGAACACTTCTTTCATCAGTTTGGAATGGAGACGGGGAATCGACACAATATATGAGAGCAGGCGCATCAGCGGGTCAGCTATTTCAAGATCGACACGGTAGGTGACGCGGCAGTTCCCTGCGCCTTCGACAATCGTCCACACGCCAGTGCCCCGGTAAACACCCGAATACCGCAGCCGCATCTCCGCACCTTCCCGGGTGCTCTCCACCTCGCACAGAAAAGCGCGCCCGCCAAACGGCCTGAGCTGAACCTGTGAGCCGACCAGCTCCGGCGCAGCCCGTCGCACGACTATGGTAACTGACGAAGGCCACCATTTTGTATATGAGCTGAAGTCAGTGATTGCCTGCCAGATCAAATTCTGCGCGCTTGCGATAACGACTGCATCCTCCGCTTGAATTCTGCGCATAGCTCAAGAGTCTGGTAAAATAATTTATTAAAAGTCGTTTTAATTATAGCCATCCCGATTTGCGATTAGCAAGCTAAAAGGCTTTTGCAACAACGCGAACGCATCCAAATATCTTGCTTTTTCTTTGACACTCCGCCACTTTAATCATATACTTTGATCCTCAAGTCAATCTATTTCAAGTACTAATGCGCAAGCATAATATATGGGAAAGCCGAAAAATAAAAAACCCCTGGAATTTATTAAATCCTGCATTAGACGCCGAAGTATCCTGTGGACCTATCATGTAAATATGCGTTTGAAAGAACGGTTCATCCCACGGGAAGCCGTATTGTTTTCAATAGATACCTATGAAATAATAGAATCATATCCAGACGATAAATATTTTCCCAGATTTCTTATTTGGGCGCAATATGAAAAGGCTATTATGCATATCCACATTGCTGCAGATTTTGAAAATGAAACGGTTATAATTATTACTGCATATAAGCCCACAGAGGAAAAATGGGCGAAAGGATTTAAACAAAGGAGGCAATCATGAAATGCCATATCTGCGGGGGGGAATTAGAAAAGATTGTTACTGATCTTCCTTTCAAGGTCAGTCAGGGTTCAATTATTATTATTAAACGATTACCTGTTCTCCAGTGCAGGAATTGCAGCGAATATTTAATTAAAGACCCGGTTATGCAAAAGGTTGATAAGCTGCTTAATAAAGTTAATACCGCTGTTGAGGTTGAAATTCTTAATTATGCAGCATGAATTATGATTGATTGCCTGCCAGATCCGGTCCGGCGGGCAGGAAATAACCGCCGTATCCTCCGCTTGAATTCTGCGCATATATAATTATCCTTAAAGAGGAAACAGCTGTTCTCTTTTCCGTTCCTGATACCGGGGAATTGCTGCTATCTTTTTTCCAGTTCTATCGTTATCTTCAGCGGCTCTCCCTGAAATTTTGCCGTGGTAAAACCAATGCGGTATCCCCGCTTGTAAACCATAATCATATATGTTCCCTGTCTCTGGTCTTCATCCGGTATATTAAACCACCCGCCACTATTTGCTGTCTCAAATCGGGGCATACCCAGCCCCATCACCGTCACCCGTGCGGCATCTACGGGGCTGCTGGTTTGCCTTTCAACAATGCGGCCTGTCAGAAAGGCCGGCATGCCGTAAAGCTTCCCCATAATGTTACCGCCGGATTCTGTAATATGACCGCCGCTGGGGTCTCCCTCGCTCAAAACTTCTTCATTAACTTCATCCCGCCAGGCAATAAGGAACCGGTCCATGAGCGGATTATAGGCAAGGTCAGAATACC
>Ga0172368_10001247_pt1 | contig 35383 bp, 33 predicted proteins | sample Lak11m_FD_114540 | JGI IMG/M metagenome (GOLD analysis project Ga0172368, IMG submission 114540) | Freshwater microbial communities from Kabuno Bay, South-Kivu, Congo - kab_022012_11m | ecosystem: Environmental > Aquatic > Freshwater > Lake | place: Democratic Republic of the Congo: South-Kivu... | reverse complement strand
TAGAATTCTAAAATAAATTGTAATTATAGTTTCCTTTTAATTTTGGGATATAAAAAGCACTTAAAATTTAAAACGGGATAATCTTAAAGTAGATAATTAATACAGGTCAAAGAGGGGGGTAACCATTCTCATCTGTAATATTAACGGCGCAAGTTCCCTCGCCTGTTAGAACCGAGCTTGCTTTTCTTACAGGTGTGCCGTCTATTGAATTTATTACCTCGACCTTCACATCTATATTGTCAGTATCATTAAAAGCGGATAATATTATCAAATTACCGCTCTTAACGTCCGCATGTATCGATCCAGGGATAGCGCTTTGACCGTTGTCTATTATTGAAAGCATTGCTGCCAACCCTGCCATTCCCACAATCGTGAGAACTACCATTTTTATTGGAAGCCCGATCGCCATTTTAAACCATTGATCCTATTTTTGATACAATGTTACAGCATATTCATCTTCATAGTCATAGTAGCCATTGGCTTTAGCAACAAGTTTTAATGGCACGCTCTTCTGGTTCGGTCTCAAGGTAACCTTTGAGTTAATTGTTTCTCCGAGATCTATTAAGGCCTCACCATCAGTGTTTGTCTGGTCCACACCGAATCCACCCCCTCCGGTAATAGTGACGCTTGCTTTTTCGACAGGATTATTGTTCTTGTCATATACTTTGGCTACAACTCTGACTTTATATTCTCCTGCCCCATCAACGGTGGTAACGCTTCCGTTCTTCACTGTACCATCGTCTATTTTAATACTTATTATATCCACACTCAAATTCTCCTTGGATTTGGGAATTATTGATAGCAGCGCCGCGAGCGCGACCATTCCTACAACGAGCATGACTACAATATTTATTGGAAGTTCAATTGCCTTTTCATCATCCTTGAATTTTTTCATGGAGCTATTCTTTTTTCCTATCCCTGCAAAATTTTTATTCTCATTTGTTTTTTTTGTTTTCATAATTTCCTCTAAATTAAACCATTGAACTGAATATAATTCTTGAAACAACCGTCGTAACCGTGAAAACCATAATTGACACAGGTAAAGTCTGCCCCAGATCATACATGAACTGAGGCCTGTCATCACCATACTCTATCCCGCCTGCGAACCTTGTCAGGATGATCACAAGGAGAACCATGTAAATTCCCACAACAAGCAGGAAAATGTCCGGAGGGACGTTCTGGGTCATTCCCGTACCCGCCTCGCTCATTAAACCTTCCAGATCATAATCGTCTGTCATATGGCTGGACTCCCTTGACATATTAAGCAATATCTTCTGGATAACTTCGGAGAGCGCCAATGTTACGCCTGCGATAAGCGGAGCAAAAATAATGGCAGTTGATCTCATGGTCGAAGTTACATCATACAGGGACCTTTTGATATTGGTCTCAACATCCTGTAATTCCTTCAGGTGATCGGCAAGCTTTATGATGGCCATGCCCGCAGCCTCATGGCTTTTATGGACGCTCTCTGTGAGAAGCTTCATCATCGTATGCACCCTGTCAGAGTAGATATCCTTGAATGCCCCGTATTCTTCATGAAAAATAGCTCCATGCAATGTGGTTCGCATGCAAGAGAGGTTTTTTGCGATATCTGCAAACGCCTCCCCGATCTTCGATCCTTTCATGGTCTGTGATGTATGTGAAAATGCTTCCTCGGCAGACCTTCCTTCAGATATCCTTCGTCCAAGGATGAACATGGAATCTGCGAACTCGTTCTCCACCTGTTTTATCCCATCGCGAATCTTTTTGTATGGCGTATATACTCCCATGGAGTAAATCGTGATCATTGCAGTAATTGCCCACACTATGGGAAATGTGGGTAAAAACAAGCCTGACATGGCTTCTTTTGAGATTATATTGAACGGATTACCAAAATAAAGGATTATGTATCCTGAAAAACCGATAAACAAGCCAACTATGGCTGCGGCAATGATTACATTTTTTCGAATTGTTCTGATGTTGGATAGTTGTGGATGATTGTCAGATATATTGGGCGGTGAAAAAGTAGCTGGCCGCGAGAGCAAAATATATTCCGAATAGAAAAAAGTGAAAAGAGGAAGACCGATATTGTAAATCAATATCAGGGTCAAAGTATCGATCCTCACGCCAACGATGCTAACGGCTGGTATCAACGCCACAAGAGCAAGAGGGATCAGAATGAAAATAGAGTAAAGAACATACGTCGGTGTCTTGAGTTTAGATGCAAATGCATCCATCATGGTTTTTGTCCCTTCAAGAACAATATCGAGCGATTTAGGGTCATGATCCTTTGTGCCTCATCCGGTTCACTCGTGGAGCTCTTCACAAGATGAAGCGAGCGTTTGAAATACTCGCTGTTTTTTCCCCACTGGCTGGCAAATCCGATAAGCGCTTCATCGACATTGCTATATACGCGAATATGGATGTCCCATATAAGTTTCTTAAGATCACGCGCAAGAGGCCTATAGGAATTCTCAGCCGCAAAAATTATGGCTCTTTCCATATTGGGAACAAGCTTCATTGACATCACCAGATAGCTTTGTATCTCAGGAATATCGCCAAGCGTGTGTATTATCAAGAATTTTGCATGGATCTTTGGATATTCACTTATGTAAATCATCACAGCCACTGGAATGATCGCCGTGAACGCCACTGCAAAAATTATCGTATTTTGCTCATATGTGGAAACACGAAAGAGAATAAGATCAAGAATTGCCATTAACAGGAACAATAACAAGCCGCTTGCATAGGAAAGGATATGTGTTTCCCAAGGCTCAAGATCAAATCCGGAAAAATTTAATGCATCAAGGAACTCCTTGCTCACAGTTTTTTCGCTTTTTTTCCTGAACTCATCAAGATCACCCACGAGCCAGCTAAAATGCTTCACTGATACCTTGCAGGCATTACAATAGAGACCCAGATCGTTATTCATATTATTCATATCAAGGTCACCTGTTTTTTTCCACGAAATCCCGGTACCACTCGATCCATCTATCATAGACCTCCTGGAAATCCACTTTTCCTTTTTCATCCTGGCTCCTGTCAAGATACAGACAAAAAGTGTTGTTGGCTTTCACTACCATGTCAGATTCCAGGAATTTCGGGTGCTGCAAGCCGACTTTGGCCATCGTTTCTTTGATCATTGCCCGCATTTTTATATTAAGAGAAGCTTCATTGATGCTCATTCCCCATTTATGGGCAATTTTACTCACAAGCTGTGAACCTCCCCTATCTAAAATATCGGTAGCTACAAGCTTATCCTGTGTGGCATCAAATACCATTATATCATTGAAAATGTCATCCGCATCCGGATGATCTTCCCATTCCCCGCCTGTCACTTCTGCGATCTCAACAACTCGCTTTTTCTTTTTCATCGTGCCGCTGATTCTTACGTTCTGGGCTACTATTACCGCATCGGTAGCCCTGAAAGACGCAGCTGGTACTCCAAGACTATTGACTATTCGTTCATAAACCGCCCTTGTGGATGCGCCATGAATAGTTCCGATAACAGAATTGCCAGAAGCGCCCACCTGCATTGCTTCGTATAGTACCTTTACTTCAGGACCTCGCACTTCACCAAGCACAAGAGTTGCATTTCCCATTCGAAGCGCCGCGCGAAGTGCAGTTTCAGGATTGACCTCAATGTTCGTTCCACATACGGCAGACTTTGTGTTCATTGCCTGAATCTTGCAGCCAAGTCTCTGTAAATTTTCAATGGGAAGTTCAGGAGTATCCTCAATTGTCAGTATCCTGTATTTCTGGGGTATTTCAAGAAGCAGGGCTGATAGGAGTGATGTCTTTCCGGAACCAACACCACCTGCTACAAGGACCGAGGATTGGCCATCCATCAGGAAACTCAACAAGCCTGCAGCCAATGGTGTTATCGAACCCGTGTTTATGAGTTTTGGCAGCGTCCAGGGATTTCGCGCATGTTTCCTGAAAGCATAAGCAAGTCCCCCCGAAGAAAGGGGGTCTCCGATCACGGATACTCTTGTTTTGAACTCCGGCAAGTCCATATCAAGGACAGGATTTGCTTCTCCGAATGGTCTTCCGCTTATCGCCCTGAGCCTTGTTATCATGGAATCAATATCATCCTGGGACAAATATATGTTGGATGAACATTCCTCGCCGTCCACAACAACGTGTATCGGGTTTATGTCAGCCGGGGAATTCACATACACATCGCTGACACGCTCATCAGAAAGTACATCTTCAAGGATCCCGAATCCTGTTGTGTATTTTGCAAGTATGTCCGATAACACATGTATTTCATCGGGTGTAAGTTTCAGGTTTTTCGATTTGGCTTCCTGCGAGATCATTTGCTTTCCCAATCGAGTGAAATATTCCCTGGAATTGGAGGTTTCTGCAAAATTGATATCCTTCGGTCGATGTCTCATCAGTTTCTTCCTGACTGATTCGATTATCTCTAATTCTATTGGGCGCATATTATTATATTCGGCCGGTATCGTAAAGTATAGGCTCTCAGGTCGATCCGTTAGCCCATAAAGTGTGATTGGCATAACCCTTCCATCCAATCTTTGCACTTCGTATCTTTCAAGGAATTCCGTATTCGATGGCGGAGCTATGTATATTCTTGAGGTGGAAAAACCGGGTCGTACGAGTGATTTTATGACATTGCGGTAATAATCCGGACCCGTCATATCGCTTTTTATCCTGTCCGCCAGTAATGGTACGCAGGTGTGCATTTTTTCCAGCATTGAGATGAAATTGGCTTTGCATGTTCTGTATTTGATTTCTGTCTCTTTATCGGATTTCTGCAGGCTTTTGATCTTTGCATTTATATCCTGATACGCTCCGATAGGAGCGGATTTGCTTGCTTTTATGATCGAAAGCAGCCATTCATTCCATTGGGCTGCGTATATTTCATGATCGTTCCCGATCTGGGAATTTTTATAAATGTCTATATTACTGATGAATCGCGCCAGGAGGTATAAAAGATCAATATTTTCATTTTCATAATCCCTTTCAAAAAGATGCGAAAGGACAAGGCGATTTGCCGCAGGTTCAGTGTCCAGTATCTGGAAGATATATTTCCGGCATGTAGTGTCTGTTATGGAAGATGAACCATTCCTGCAAGTCTTACAATCAAGAATTATTATGCGTTGATTCTTATATTTTCGAACCTTGTAAGAACAAGACTTTTCCTCTTGCTTCTTTTTTCGAGTAAAACCTTTAATTGCAGCAACTATTGATGTAGCGCTAAAGGTTGATATCATATCCATTTTTAGTAAGCTCATTTTTAATGTGTAATAATTATTTTTATAGATCAAATCAGGATTATATTGAAGTAAATCACAAAAAGACATATATGTATGTTAAATAAAATATATGAATGATGATAATCATAATATAGATTACAAATATCATACTTATAATACACATTTTTTTATAAAAAATTAACATAAATATTAAATACTATTCGCAGGATATACTTTTTTATTTCAGGTTGCAACAGATGAATTTAAAGGAAAAACAAATCTCACATGATCTGACAAAATCGGGCGTAACCCTCAAACAATATGTGATCGGAAGACGGGATACAGATACTGATCTGGGAACGCTGAACGTGGGAAGATACCTGGCACTTGACAGGTCTATGGGTTCGCACGTTCAAATGGATGCGTTAAGACCGCATGCCATTCTTATATGCGGCAAACGCGGATACGGAAAATCCTATACAATGGGAACACTTATCGAAGAACTTGCCTTACTTCCGTCGAATATTAATATTGCCACTCTTGTTATCGATACGATGGGGATTTTCTGGACAATGCGCCATCCGAATACTAAAGAAGAAGATATTTTATCCAAATGGGATATATCCCCGAAGGGTTTTGATCTAGAATTGTTCGTTCCGGAAGGAAGTGTGAAGCAGTATGAAAAAATGTATATTGAAACAAAACCATTTTCGATATCTGTGTCAGAACTTTCAGGTTATGACTGGTGTTCTTTATTTGACCTTGCACCCATCAGCCCTTTAGGCGTTTATATTCTAAAAACAATTGAAGAGATCAAGGAAAAAGACTGTGACTTTTCTTTATTGAATTTAATAGATTATATGAACCGTGATGCAGATGCCGATCCAACTTTGCGAAACGCTGCAAAGAATTATTTCAGGACTGCCATTTCATGGGGTATATTCCATGAAAATGGGATCGATATCAGCGATATTATCCAGAAAGGCAAAATGGTCATACTTGATTTAAGCTCTATTGGAAATCAGAATATCAAAGCGATCGCTGTCAAAATCCTGGGTTCCAAGATATATGACGAAAGAATTAGATCAAGACGTGCATATGAACAGCGAAAAATGGGAGAAAGCCCGGTCGAGCAAGGCATTCCCATGGTCTGGATGTTCATCGATGAGGCACATTTATTCTTGCCGGCAGTCGGGGAAACGCCTGCGACAGGCGTACTTGTGAATGAATGGCTAAGGCAGGGACGCCAGCCCGGCCTTTCTGTTGTTTTTGCAACCCAAAGACCCGCGGCGCTGCATCCCGATGTTATGTCCCAGAGCGACATAATAATCTGCCACCGCCTTACGGCACAGGATGATATCAGCGCGCTTGAGGCAATTCGTCCCACATACATGCGTGAAGGGATTGGGGATTCACTGAAAAAAATGGGAATGGAAAAAGGCGTGGCATTCATCGTTGATGATAATTCGGAATCTGCTCACGTTGTTAGAATGCGCCCCAGGAAAAGCTGGCATGGGGGAGATGAGCCAAGCGCGCTTGAGAAATAGGCTCACTCCTCTTCTCCCTCTCCCTTCTCCTTCCTGCTCTTTTTCTCTGCCTTCGCCCCTGCCTGCGAAGCGAACACGTTCAGGAGGTCAGTCAATTTATCATACTGCGCGGTCTCAATATGCGAATAACGGATAGGCTTTTTGTGCTTGCGGGTATCTTTCTTGAGCTTCTTGTAAAGGTCGTCAGAGCGCGATGTGAGTTTTTCATCGGTCGTCCCTTCGATGAGCATAACGCCTGTGGCGCCGTATTCGAATGCTGCGTTCACAACATCCGCATCGAGAATGTGGATGGAAGGAACGCTCACGAACCTGACGAGTGATGAATACTGCTTCCGGTTAACACCTGCAATATCAGCAGCCGCATAAGCATACGGGTCTATGAACACGATAACGCCCGGCGCTTCGTCCAGAATCCCTTTAAGCTGTGCTTTTAGCTGGTTGCGCGTGTAATTCCTTATCTCTATGCCCTTTATAGGACAGGCGGGAACGCATATCCCGCAGCCCGTGCAGGCAAGAGGCGATAACACTGCTTTTCCACTTTCAAGAGCAAGCGCATTATAAGGACATGCTTTCACGCAATCTCCGCACCCGTTACATTCCAGGATCATTGGTTTCTCAGGCGGAATAAGGATCACGCCTTTTCCGAGGAACTGCGAAACCTTATGGGCGGCGCTGATTCCTTCGGTCACAGAATCATGAATATCCTTGGGTCCAAGAACGCATCCAGCCGCGAATACCGACTGGTTCAAAGTATTCACAGGATCGAGCTTGACATGCTTTTCTTCGATAAAACCATCATCACCTAGAGATACGCCAAGCTTATCAGCGATCTCCTTTGTGCCTGCTGAAGGAATAAGAGCAGGGCAAAGTACGACCATATCGAATATTTCACGCCCCTTCCTGCCCAGGTTTGTATCCTCATACTGCACCATAAGAGCGCCGTCAGGTCTGGGTATGATCTCTGCAACTTTTCCGCGCACATAATTGACGCCCTTTTCCTGCGTGTGATGATAGAATTCCTCAAATCTTCTTCCTGCCGAACGCATGTCGATGTAGAAGATCCATGCCTCTGCATCCTCCTTCATCTTTTTCACAAGCTGCGCCTGTTTCTGCGAATAGATGCAGCAGACTTTTGAGCAGTGTTTCTTTCCTCTTCCTGTAAAGTCCCTGCTTCCGGCGCAAAGAACGAACGCGACCCTGCCGGGGAACGTTCCGTCGGCTTTCTGAAGTCTCATGCCGGTCTTACTCTTTGCTGAGAGCATCTCCTCAAATTCAACCGCTGTAAGGATATTTGGCGAGGGATAATTATATTCTTCAATGAACGAGGGATTGATCGGTTCAAATCCTGTTGCGATCGCAACTGCGCCAACCGGAACCGTGCTTGTTTTCTCTTTTGCCTCAAGATCGATAGCGTCGCGCGGGCACACCTTGACGCAAACGCCGCAATTCTTGCACTTTGACATATCGATCATGTAAGCCTGCGGGACAGCCTGGGCAAATGGCAGGAATATTGCCCCTGCCGGGCATTTTCTTGCACATGCGCCGCAGTTTATGCATTTCCCGATATCCACATAACGCGGACTGTGTTTAAGGGTAATGGAGTAATCACCTGGGCTTCCCTCTACGTTTTGGACTTCGGTCTGCGTGTACATTGTGATTTTTGGATTATTGTGAACTGCAACCATCTTTGGAGTCAAAATACACTGTGAGCAGTCAAGTGTGGGGAAAGTTTTTGAGAGGCCGATCATATGCCCGCCAATATACGGTTTTTTCTCGATCAAAATAACTTCATGGGAATCCGCAAGTTCAAGCGCTGTAGTTATCCCGGCGATACCGCCTCCAATAACAAGCGTCCTGTCCACAAGTGTTTTTGTAAGCGGCAAAAGCGGCTCTATCGAACTCATGCGGGCAACAGCGCCTTTTATCAAGCCTTTTACTTTTGCATTCACGTTCTCCTTACTTTCCTTGTCATGAACCCAGCTTGCCTGTTCCCTGATATTTGTTATCTCAAGGAGGGCGGGGTTAAGACCGGCATTTTTCGCCATGCCCCTGAATGTCTCAAGATGCAGCTTTGGTGAACACGAACCTATAACGACACGGTCAACTTTTCCTTTCTCTATATCGTTTTTGATCTTTTCCTGGCCTACGCTGCTACATAGGTAATCCTGTATATTTACGGTAACATTTTTATCTTCTTTGAGTTTTTCCGCGACTGCCTGGAGATCAACCACATCACCGATATTGCCTCCGCATCTGCAAAGGTACACACCGAGCTTCGGAGAGGATTCTTTTTTGGACGAATCTGCTTTTGAAGGGACTTCTAATGAGTCAACTTTTGGTTCATATGCCGGAGGCATTTCATTTTCTGTCATTATTTACCCCCTATTTTTGCTATCAATTTATCAGCAGAAACAAAATGTTTTGAAAGTCCGAGTTCCTTCGGATCAAGGCCCATGGCAAGTCCCATGAGTTGTGTAAAATAAATAACAGGCAGGTCGATCTTGATATTATACTTTAATTCCACATCTTTCTGTTTACCATCAAGCATAAGATGACACATCGGGCATGTCACAACCATGCAATCAGCGCCTGTTCCTTTTGCCATCACAAAGAGATCCTTTGCCAGTCCAAGCGCTATATCTTCATTCGTTAAGACTAAAGGCCCACCGCAGCATTTGGTTTTATAATAATATTTTACAGGCTCTGCCCCAAGTGTTGAAATGAGATAATCAAGCGATTTTGGGTTCTCAGGGCTATCGAAATTGTTTTCCGGTCTTGTGAGCAGGCAGCCGTAATAAGGCACAGCTTTGATCTTGAGAGGTTTCCTGACTTTTTCGGCAAGTTTTGGCAATCCAAAGTCTTTCACTATCACTTCAAGAAGATGTTTTGGCTTTGTGTTACCATCGTATTTTTCAGTCAGCGCTTCGTTAACCTTTGTTCTAAGAGAGCTATCCTGGAGTGCAGTGGATGAACGCATCAGGTTTGAATAGCAAAGATTACATGGTGTCGCCATGTCAAGCCCTTTTGCAGATGCCAGGGTTCTTGCAGAGAGGGCGACTCGTACCGTCCTATCAGGTACATGGAGAGCGCCGCAGCAATTCCAGTTCTTTATTTCGTCAAGTTCTATCCCAAGCATTTTAAATACATTTTCTACTGAAATACGATAGTCAACGGCTGTTCCATGCTGGGCGCATCCCGGATAATAGGAATATTTCATTTTTTCTCTCCCTCATCTGGCTTTTTATTCTCTGGAGGGGCTTTTTCCACGGTCACTTTTGTTTCCTCTTTGGTATCTTTGCTTTCCCCTTCAGGATTTTTATCTTCTGCCTTATTTTCCACTTTTAATTCCTTTTCTTTCCCCCTGGAATTTTCGCCAAGATTGAAAATAGCATCCAAGTCTTTAGGATCTTCCATTTTATAAGTGGAAAGAGGTAGTTTTCCTTTCTGGAAAAGGGAAATACCAAACGGAAGCTGCTTTATTATTCCCGGCTCCATTAAACCGTATTTCGATATCAACAGGAATTCCGAAGCCCTGCCGTTCTTCCTTACAACTCCTGAAAAAACATTATCGAACTTTGAATCTTTATTTTCGACCCCTTCTGCTATCGCCATGGGTTTTAATAATTCCATAAGTTCTGTGGGATGAATTCCCCTTGGACATCGGACTGAGCATGAAAAACATGTGGTACATATCCAGATCGTATTGCTGGAAAGAACTTCCTTTTTGAGGCCAAGCTGTACCATGCGCACAAGTTGGCGTGGTGTATAATCCATTTCATGGCTGACCGGGCAGGAACCTGCGCATATCCCGCATTGCATGCAAGTAGGGATCTTTTCTCCTACTGGTGTTTTTAAAACAGCATCCCTGAAAGCAGGGTCTCTTGATTCCGGAATGATTGTTTCCTTTTTCATGTATCGCTCCCTGAGAGGAAGTTAGATGAAGAGTTAATTAGATATAAACATTGCTATGACAGGACAGGTTCTGTCAAGTCTTCGGTAGATACAAAATGTTGTAAAAATTCGGTTGATACTTTTCAGCATAAGTTTATATAATTTGTACGACAATACGAATAGTACGGTGGTACGAAAATAAGACAATGATGTGCCACAGAGGTAGAATGAACCAAAATCAAAAGACACCGAAAATAAGCATGAAAAAAATCCCTATTCAGAGTATCAAAAAATATGCTCTGGGAGGAGACTATGAAACGAAAAATGGATATCCTGCCCTATGGGGTGGAAATAAGTTCACTAAATCTCCAAAGAATAGCATAGCGGGAAAGTTCAGTGTAATTGTTGATGGCCATAACTTAGTAATCGGCATCAGCAAAACCGGAATATCCAAAATAGTACATAATACATGATATTGTATCAATCGTGTATCATAGAGGTAATATGAAGCAAGATATTGAAATTAAATATGTTGAATTGGAAGACAAGAGTATAATCAAGTGTATGATAGTGAAAAAATTCGGTAAAGTAGCCGAATATAAACCAGAGTATCTTGAAGCTCTTAAACGTGGAGAAGACGTTGAGATGCCCGTTTCATGCGCCGAAACTCCCACTCGATTTCACAACAGAGAAAATGCAATAAAATCTGCACGAAAAACCAAAGATGGAAATATTGTTTTTTTGAGTCCAACCGAATTAGAAAAAAAGAAGAGTAAAAATTGGCTTGCAGATTAAACTTTGATTAAACGTCGGTCTTTAGTACAGCCTCCAATAAATCCGATTTTTCTTTTTTCCTTTAACCAAATACCCCTTATCATGCAATGATTGTAAATGCTTATCCGCGTTTCCCAAGCAACCTTTATTCTATTTGCAGGTTCGTTTGTGGTATACCAATTCTTTTGTTGTCTTCACCTTACTGTGATTAATGCCAGCTCAACTGAATTTTTAAGCTTTAAGGTATTCATAACCTCAGACTTGACCGACCCCTCCAACATGCTCATACCTTATAAGCACCAAAACATTTATCCGGTTTGTTACCACATTATTACAGGCGCATGTCTGAATATTATCATATCCTCACAAAAATAATGGCTAACAAGCAAATGTCCATTAGCAGCATAGCGAGGGAGTTAAAAAAGAACGGATATGACCAACACAGGTTGATACTCACAGGATATCTTCGAGCTTTGCATGAGTTAGGGCATATGGAAGAGATCGATATACCCCCGTCAAAAGTCTATATTTTCAAAGCTGGCATGAAACGTGATGTTTATACTATCTTAAAAGAACATCTTAAAGATATTGATATATCTGAGAGGTTGGAAATTGCTGTTTTTATCCTTTCTTCACTTTTTCATCGCCCATATTTCAAATTTGAACTTGAATTATTGGGGATCGAAGCGCGAAAAACCGAAACAGTCAGGGAATCAAAGGATGCGCGCTTGAAAGAACACAGAATTGCGGTGACTCGCATAAAGATTCCCGCCGATGACCCGGCCTTTGAGTTGATCGAGGATCAAAGCAATCAAAATACTATTTCGATCCGTGAGAATAAGGTATTGATCGATATCCTGAATGACCTGATCGACCTTGATGGATTAAAAGCAAAATCCCAGCAAATGAAACTGGCATGAGTTTGAGGTATTAAAGTATGGAGTTTATCGAAGTCATTAAAGGAAGGCGGTCTATACGAAAATTCAAAGACCAGCCGGTAGAGAAAGAATTGATTGGACAATTACTGGATGCAGCCCAGATGGCGCCATCTGCGGGCAACCTCCAGGCGCGGGATTTCATCGTCATTTTAGATAAGACAACAAAGCAAAAATTGGCTAAAGCGGCTATGGGGCAGTCATTTATTGAGCAGGCGCCTGTAGCTATTGTCGTAATTGCCAATATTGAGCGGTCATCACGCATATACAGATCAAGAGGCGAACTCTATGCGATCCAGGATGCATCAGCCGGTATAGAGAACATGCTTCTTGCGGCTCATTCCCTGGGATTAGGCACATGCTGGGTGGGAGCATTTGATGAGGAAAAGGTCACCGAGCTTCTTGGGATCCCTAATAAAACGAAACCAGTTGCCGTAATACCTCTGGGATATCCTGATGAGAAGCCATCTGCACCGCCAAGAATGGTTCCAGAGAGGCTGGTCCACTGGGAAAAATGGTGAGGGGAGATCGTAGGTCAATAATAGCTAATTCCATCGGTCATTAATGGACAAAAATGACCGATAGACTTTTAAATATCCAATACCATGGATGGAATATGGAAAAAGAAAGAATAATCGAGATACTCGATGATTGGAATTTCTGGTCAAAGACTCCATATACTGGTATCCAGCGGGGAGAATATCTGGAAAGATTCGAGAACCTCAAGAAAACAAAACAGGTCGTATTCATAACTGGTGTTAGAAGGTCGGGAAAATCCACTTTAATGAAGCAGTATATAAAAAAAATGATTGACAACGGAGAAGATAAAAAGAATATTTTATACATCAATTTTGAGGAACCAAAATTTCTAGATGATTTGTCGATCGAGTTTCTGGATGAAGTTTACCAGGTATATCTTGAGATAGTTCAGCCATCGTCTATCCCCTATCTTTTTCTTGATGAAGTCCAGCATGTGAAAGGATGGGAAAGATTTGTTCGGGCACTGCATGAAAAAGGAAAGGCAAATATTTTCGTTTCAGGTTCATCCGCAAGGCTGTTAAGCAAAGAGCTTGGAACCGCTTTGACGGGAAGACATGTAGATATTCATGTAAATCCGTTGAGCTTGCGGGAATTTCTGGATTTCAATGACCTGAAGATAAACACAAGATTGGAATTACTGTCTGGAAAGACAAAGATACGGCAAATGCTGCGTGAATATCTTGAGTCGGGCGGTTTTCCCGGCGTTGTCCTTTCCGGTGAAAAGAAGGAACAACTTTCAAGATATTTTGAGGATATAATATATCGAGATATTGCTGACAGGCATAACATAATAAAGATAGATAAACTCAAAAGCCTTGGAAAATATTATTTAACGAACATCGCTTCACCAACCTCTTTCAGGAAGATAGCCGATGTTATCGGGATAAGCCTTGATAGCATAGAACGATATTCGTATTTTTTCCAGGATGCATATCTTATTTTTTTCATAAATAAATTTTCATATTCACTTAAAGAACAGGAAATAAATCCGAGGAAAGTTTATGCGATCGATCCTGGGCTTCGAAACATTGTGAGCTTCAGGTTCAGCGAGGATATTGGAAAACTCTATGAGAACATGGTTTATTTGGAATTGAACTTGGAAGGGAAAGAGATCTACTACTATAAAGATAAGTATGAATGTGATTTTATAGTAAAAACAGGCGAAAAGATCAGGGAAGCTTTCCAGGTCTGTTATTCCTTAACTAAGGAAAACCGTGAACGTGAGATAAATGGTTTAATTGATGCAATGGTTCAATTTGAACTCGAGGAAGGAACTATAATAACCGATGATCTCGAAGTCAAAGAAGAACATAATGGAAAATGCATCAAGTTCGTGCCGCTCTGGAAGTGGCTATTTGAAGGACAGTTAGCAGCATGAGAATTGGCCTTATTTGTCATCGGCCGTTATCCCTCCTTTGAAAGTTTAAAAATCCCTTTCTTACCACAGACATCTGAGGACTATGCTATTATTTATCTCTCAAAGCTGGTTGTTCCTTACAGTCATACATATAGGAAGTTATTTTAATCACAATGCCAAGATAATAAACCACCAGTCTCCTTCCTATTTCTGAGTTAAGTTTAAATACTATTACGGCTATCGTCTGCTTCCCCAACGAGAGGAAAAAAATGCCCGAATATACTTTATTCTTAGGTTGTATCATCCCAGCGCGTTTTCCCTTCATGGAGAAATCAACAAGACTTGTATTATCAAAGCTCGGTTGCGTTCTTCACGATCTTGAAGGAGCCACTTGCTGCCCGACTAAAAGCATTATAAAGCCGATCGGCGATCTTGCGTGGTATGTAACAGCAGCAAGAAATCTTGCCCTGGCGGAAAAAGCAGGCCATGACCTTATTATCCCGTGCAACGGCTGCTACAGTACTTTAAAGTCAGTCGAGGCGGAATTAAGGACAAATCCACATTTAAGGAAAGAGGTCAATGCTATTCTTGCATCATCAGACCTTGAATTCAAGGGAACGATCCATGTTAAACATCTGATCGAAGCGCTTCATGATGATATCGGTATTCCGAAGATAAAACAGCAGATAAAAAAATCATTTGAAGGGATGCGAATAGCAACCCATCATGGCTGTCATATGCTGCGCCCCAGTTCGTCCATATTCTTTGATGACCCCAACAAACCCAAAAAGTTCGATGCCCTGATCGAAGCGCTCGGGGCTAAAAGCATAGAATATGAAACAAAGATGTTATGCTGCGGCGGTAATCTCAATACCGCTGATGAACCTGAAGAGGCTACAGCCCTTGCCCGGATGAAACTCATGGAAGTCATGAAAAAAGCAGATGCTATGTCGCTAACGTGCCCATCGTGCTTCATGCAATATGATTCCCGCCAGTATATGATGCAAAAAACAGGTGAAAAACTTAATGTCCCGATCATTTTTTATCCCGAATTGCTGGGTCTTTCAATGGGCTTATCAACGCAGGAACTGGGCATGGAAATGCACAGGATAGAAGTGGCGGATTTTCTGGCAAAATGGGATTCAAAATATAACTACTTAAAAACGATAAAAGAGCTATTCGACCTTCCTGCTATCCGAAAATGCTATGAATGCGCCGCATGTGTTAACGATTGTCCTGTTGTAAAGGTGAACCCTGATTTTAATCCCAATGAAATAATAGGTAAGTTGCTTTCGGGTGAACTTGAGGCAGTTATAGGGTCACATAATATATGGCGGTGCGTCGATTGTTATACCTGTTATGAACTCTGCCCCCAGAAAATGGGCATGAATAAGATATTTGACAAACTAAAGCATATTGCTATAGAAAGAGGAAAAGGGCCCAAAGGCTTTGCAGCAAGTATTGAGATGTTCAAGAAAGATGGGCGGCTGGGTGAGCCGACATCAGTAAGAAAGAAATTGAAACTCCCTGAACCTCCAAAGAGCGGGGCAGAGGATCTGAAGAAATTATTGCTAATAATACAAAAAGGAGAAGAAAATGAAGTGTGATGGAATACCATCCGGATGTGCAATTTCTGGATTGATGAGCGAAGAAGGAAGACGCATTGACGGCAGTGTTGTAATTAAATCCATTGCCTGCATGCACGATCGTTCGAACGGCCTTGGCGGAGGCTTTGCAGCTTATGGCATTTATCCAAAACGAAAAGACATGTATGCTTTTCACATGATGTTTGATAATGCACAAGCTAAAGAGAACACTGAAGAGTTCTTTAAAAATTACTTCAATGTTGATAAGGATGAAGCCATCCCTACACGCAGGCAGAAGGGTGTAACAAATCCCCCCATTCTCTGGCGATATTTCCTTGAAGTTCCGGAGAACAAGCTTGAGTTCCAATCTGAAAGGGATTATGTCACAAAAACTGTCATGAAGATCAATTCCGATATTGAGGGAGCTTTCGTGGCATCAAGCGGTAAAAACATGGGCGCATTCAAGGGTGTGGGTTATCCTGAAGATATTGGTGAATTCTATAAACTTGAAGAGTACAGCGCATATATATGGACATCACATGGAAGGTTCCCAACAAATACACCAGGCTGGTGGGGTGGAGCTCATCCATTTACGCTTCTTGACTGGTCTGTTGTTCACAATGGCGAGATCTCTTCATACGGTATAAATAAACGATATCTTGAAATGTTCGATTATAAGCTTGAATTAAGAACGGATACTGAAGTTATCGCGTATCTTTTTGATCTCCTTGTCCGGAAGCATAAACTTCCGGTTGAAAAAGCGGTTCAGGCTTTGGCTGCTACTTTCTGGAAAGATATCGACCGCATGGAGCCAGAGCAGAAAAAAGTTGCAACCGCTCTGCGGCAAGTATATGGAAGTACTCTCTTAAACGGTCCTTTTAGCATTATCCTCGGCCACAGCCGGGGGATGATCGGATTGAACGACAGGATCAAATTAAGACCCATGACTGCCGCAAGGAAGGACGATATGCTCTACATGGCATCCGAAGAATCAGCAATACGTGAAATAGCGCCAGACCTTGACGAAGTCTGGAGTCCCAGGGCAGGAACGCCTGTTTTTGGGAAATTAAGACCTGAGGTGGAATAATGGAATCACAGCTTCCCGCAGAATTTATTGTAAATGTTGATCATGAAAAGTGCAGGAAATGCAAGCGGTGCGTGATAAACTGCAGCTTCAGCGCTATGGAATTCAAGGATAAGGTCATACCGAACAACAAGCAGTGCGTTGCATGTCACAGGTGTGCTACGTTCTGCCCGGAAAGTGCTATTACGATTACTGAAAATCCTCTTGATTATAAAGATGGTTATAATTGGACGCCTGAGATAAGGAAAAATATCCTGAAACAAGCTGAAAGCGGCGGTATCATACTGACAGGTATGGGTAACCCCAAACCGTATCCAATATACTGGGACCATATGCTTATTGATGCCTGCCAGGTAACGAACCCATCGATTGACCCCTTACGTGAGCCAATGGAGCTTCGCACCTATCTTGGAGCTAAACCTGAATCGCTTGAATTCGAGGGCGAGGGGTCAAATATCAGCCTCAAGACAGAGCTTGCGCCGCAGGTGAAATTAGATATACCCGTCGTGTTCGCAGCTATGTCATATGGCGCCATCAGCCTCAATGCCCATAAAGCGCTTGCAATGGCAGCAAGGCGCATGGGAACACTTATGAATACCGGCGAAGGCGGACTTCATGAAGATCTTGCAGGTTATACTGACAGGATTATCGTGCAGGTAGCATCGGGGCGCTTTGGTGTCACGAGCAAATACCTGAATAATAGCGCGCTTGTAGAGATCAAGATCGGGCAGGGTGCAAAACCAGGAATAGGCGGACACCTTCCGGGTGAAAAAGTTGGCGAGGATATCTCAAAAACCCGTATGATCCCTGTGGGCACAGATGCACTTTCCCCTGCGCCGCATCATGATATTTACTCAATTGAAGATCTTTCGCAGTTGATATATGCGATTAAGGAAACTACAGATTATAAGAAACCCGTATCGGTCAAGATCGCAGCAGTCCATAACGTGGCTGCGATCGCAAGCGGTATCGTAAGAGCCGGTGCGGATATTGTCATGATTGACGGCTTCCGAGGCGGAACAGGAGCCGCGCCGATGATAATCAGGGATCATGTTGGTATCCCTATAGAACTTGCTCTTGCTGCTGTTGATGACAGGCTGAGGCAGGAAGGAATACGCAACCGTGCATCAATCCTTGTTGGCGGAAGCATCAGGCAAAGCGCAGATGTGGTAAAAGCGATAGCTCTTGGCGCGGATGCATGTGTCATAGGTACAGCCTCGCTTATCGCGATGGGATGCCGTGTATGCCAGAAATGCTATACAGGCAACTGTGCATGGGGTATTGCGACGCAAAAACCCGAACTTGTGCGCCGATTGAATCCCGAATTGGCGGCTGACAGGCTGTGCAACCTGCTTACAGCCTGGGGTCATGAGATACAGGAAGTCCTGGGCTCACTTGGCATAAACGCGATCGAGTCGCTACGGGGAAGCCGCGAACGCCTTCGAGGAGTCGGGCTTAACCAGGAAGCTTTGGATATCCTGGGGATAAAACATGCGGGAATAGGACAGTGATTTTTATGAAAATTGACGCAAAAGGCATGCATTACAGGCCGATGAACAAGATCATCCGGGACGCTGTCGCCTCAGGCGAGAAAGAATTTGAGCTTGATAACATAGGCGGACAGAGGTATATCGGCGCCGGGTTGAACGAGAACGTGAAGATCACCATTAACGGCACACCGGGCAATGACCTGGGAGCCTTTATGAACGGACCAAAAATAATTGTTAATGCGAACGGACAGGACGGCATTGCCAACACCATGAATGCAGGCGAGATAGTAGTACATGGAAATGTGGGCGATATAATCGGATACGGCATGCGCGGCGGGAAGCTTTACATCAAAGGCGATGTCGGATACCGCGTGGGCATCCATATGAAAGAATACAAGAAGCAGGTCCCTGTGATAATATCAGGGGGAACTGCAGGCGACTTCTTCGGCGAGTACATGGCCGGCGGGTTAATGATCCTTCTTGGCATGAACGGGAAGAGCCCACTTGTTGGTGATTATGTGGGAACAGGCATGCATGGCGGCGTGATGTATATCAGGGGGACAGTTGATCCCTACCATCTTGGAAAAGAAGTGAGTTGCCTTCCGTTGAATGAGGATGATGTGAAGCTCATTGGCGGATATCTCAAGGAGTACTGTGAATACTTCGGGTTTGATTTCAACGAGGTAATGAGCGGGAAGTTCACGAAGCTTGTGCCGCTTTCTTTGAGGCCGTATGGGAATATGTATGTGTATTGAGGAAGATTATCTGATACTTACTGAAATTCAGGCGAAGAAAGAAAATCGGTTTCAATTTCAAATCCTTAAGGGATAAAGAAAACTTAAAAAATTAAACCTTTTTATGTCAGATGTCATCCATGAGCATAATTTGAATTTGTCATTCCCAGAATCGGGCACAATATTTCATTCAACTTGCCCGTATAAAGTATCTCGCTGCCTTGGAACCCTGTTTATCTGCCGTATAAGTTTCCTAAAATCATCCGGCGCCATGTATTCCCCATTCGTTGCACCTGCGCCTTTTGAAATTTTCTCTTCCATCAGCGTTCCGCCAAGGTCGTTCGCCCCAACCATGAGCGCAGATTGGGCAAGTTCTGTCCCCATTTTCACCCAGCTTGCCTGGATGTTCTTTATATAAGGATACAGCAGCACTCTTGCTAGCGCGTGGAATTTAAGATCTTCAAATCCCCGTGAAATATGATTTCCTTCTCCCAGCATGTTATTCGATGGCATAAAAGGCAACGGCACAAATTCTGTGAAACCTCCCGTCTGTCTCTGGATATCGCGGATTATGAATAGGTGCTCAATCCTTTCCGCAAGTGTCTCGATATGCCCATACATTATGGTTGCAGTTGTTGGGATCCCTGAATAATGCGCTGTTTTGATAATTTCCATCCATTCATGTGCTGTAAGCTTATCAGGACAGATCTCTTCCCTTACGCGGTCAACAAGTATTTCAGCGGCTGTCCCGGGCATAGATCCAAGTCCGGATGCCTTCAGGCGCGCAAGTGTTTCCTTATAACTTAAATTACTGTTTCGTGCAGCATGGAATACTTCCATCGGAGAGAACGCATGGATATGAATATGCGGGTACACTTTTTGAATACTTTCAAGTATCTCACAATAATTAGAAACATCCCAATCCGCAAGTAGTCCTCCCTGGATGCATACCTCCGTGGCGTTCATATCGACAGCCTCTTTTGTTTTTTCAAGAATTTCAGGAATAGAAAGGATATACCCATCCTCCTTCTTGAATGCGCAAAATTTACACGTGCCAATGCACCTGTTCGTAAAATTGATGTTCCTGTTCACCACGTATGTAACGGTGTCCCCGACAGCTTTTTTTCTGAGCCTGTCAGCAAGGGGAAAAAGCACATTAGGATTTCCATATAGTTCAAACGCATCATCCATCGAGCAATTTCCTGCTTCCACTCGTCCGATACGATCGTCGTGAATGCTTAGTTGGATGCTTTGCAATTTCTGAAGACTTTGTAATTTTTGAATATTAACACCAGAATGTTGCAGTTTTTATGAGATACCAGTTAATAAGTTTTCCGAAATCCTTCTGCGTCAGAAAGAGCGATTATGAGATCTTTCAACTCGGCGCTGTACCGCCATTTTTTCACATATTCAGGATATAATGGCAGCCGCTCACGAAGGGTAACATTAACCAAGGATTTGAGTTCCAATAAATTCGGCCATGGTGATTCAGGATTTATATAGTCTATAGTCTCAGGTGAGATGCCCCCAAGATCAGACGCACCGCACTCTATTAATTCACGCGGAGATATCAGGTTAGGTGATACCTGTATAGCAATATCCGCGGGAAGAATGTGTCTTGCCATTGAAACTGTTTGCTTCATTATCTCAATTCCGGGGGCATTGTGTGAAGCCATCCTGGTTCCAGGTTTTGGGATGAAATTCTGGATTATGACTTCCTGGATATGACCGAATTTCTCATGGATCTCTTTTATTTTATGCAACGACCGCACCCTGTCGTCCCATGTTTCACCTATTCCCACAAGGAGCCCTGTCGTAAACGGGATATTTAGTTGTCCTGCGTATTCGATCGTCCTTATCCGAGTTTCGGGGATCTTACCCGCACAGCCTTCGTGTCCTTTAACTGATGCTATGGTCTCAAGCATCAATCCCATACTGGCATTATACGGCTTTAATTTTTCAAATTCGGATATTTCAAGGATTCCGGGATTACTATGCGGCAAAAGGCCAATGCTTATCGAAAGCTTGCATAATTCCACGAGATAATCAATGATATTATCAAAACCAAGTTCAAAAAGCCATTTGTCAAAGCCTGGAACTTCTTCAGGACGTTCCCCGAATGTGAAAAGCGCTTCAGAACATCCTGCGCGAGCGCCTCTTGAAATTATATCCCTGACTTCATCGGCTGTGAGAAGTTTTGCTTCGTGATGTCCCATTTCGCGCCTGAATCCGCAGTATCCGCAACTGTTCCTGCAAATGTTCGTAAGTGGAATGAATACGTTTCGCGAGAATGTGACAAATGGCAAGGACATAGAACCGTAATTGAAACGGATTATAGATAATTATACCGAATGGGGCGTTAGTTTAAAGTAACCCAAGAGATATTTAACGTCACTCCCTTTGCGGGGGTAACCAAGCGGCCAAAGGTGCAGGACTTAAGATCCTGTTTCGCAGGAATTCAAGGGTTCAAATCCCTTCCCCCGCATACAAATTCTTTTTTGTTTTCTGATTGATCAGAGAGATTCAATAATAGGTCTAACTATTTCCCATAAAATCATGAGAACTATTAAAACCTCAAGCCAAAGAGCCAATTGCTCTGCAGAAAGTTGTCTTGCTGTTGAGTATAGATCTTGGAGAGAATCGATCTTTTCCTGCACCAATTTTCCATAGTCCCTCACTTTTAATGTATCCAGCATATTCTGGTAGAAAGACTGGTAATACCAGTCAGTTGTAATTTTGTGGGGATTCATCAGGTCTTTAATATCATCAAGGATCACAAGCCCTATTTCACTCACCATAAATAGTGATTTTTCAAGCTTTCTTGGAGCCTGTGTGATAAAATAATATCTGGAACTGTTAAGGCTTTTTAGAGCTTCAAAAGCGTTAGATATTTCAAGATCTATCTTCCTGTCATATATCTGGAACAAAAGCAAAAGTGATATGGCAAGTTCCAGTAATTCGCGCAGTTCGTTAATGTAACCATCGCAGCCAATAACAAAAGCCCCCTCGCTCGTAGCAAGAAACAGGTCTTCATCGTAATATGAGAGGTCATTTGCGATCTTTTCCATGATTTCCCTGCTATGCAGCGCACGGCTGGATGTCTCTCCAGAAAGGAAACGTGTTATTACCTCCCCATATTGCTCTCGCAGGCTTTTCTGGTCGAGTTGGGGTGTAAAATCTTTAATTTTAAGAAATGTAAAATTTTTAATATCCGGATGATAATCGACCGTCTTTACCGGATTGATCTTCTCACGTATTTCTTTTATCCTTTTGTTTACATATGACTGGTAGTCAAGTCCTTCCACGACAATGGTGTTTGAATGAAGCGCTATCTGGATGTCGTGCAAAGATATCTTATCCCGGATCTCGATTTCTGTTCGAAGTATAGATACACCTGCGGCAAAAATATCAGTAAACATGTTTGTATTGCAGGCAATTCTTTCACCACTTGCGACCATAACAGTCACACCTTGCGCTTTTTCAATTTCTATTGGTTTATTCCATCTTTGGGCAATTACTTCTGAACCGATCAACATCTTTAATTGGGTTTTATCCAGTTCACCGCCATGCCCGAAGGCTGCAAGAATCGTAAGCTTGCCATTGTGAATTGTGAAATCGCTGGTCGAATCCATATCAAGATTAAATATGTTTTAAAAATATATAAAGTTATGATAGTGATATTAATGACTTATTTAGCAAAAAAAATAAGAATATAAGCCAAGGCCCAGAGTCGAACTGGATTGGAATCGCTCTGCAGGCGATTGCGTGGCCGTTCCGCCACCTTGGCGCAGAAAGCAACGCTACATTTACATTATAGATAATAAGGTTTATTGTAGTGACAAAATTTGGTTTTAATGAAAATCTTGTAAACATAATTAATTGTATTTAAAAAATAATATATTATAGTCAATCGAAATGCTTATATAGAATTACAAACAACGAGAAACCCTCGTACAATCGTATATTTGTACAGATCATCAGTAAAATTTTAATGGAGGCTATTTATGTCAGGACAATTAGCAGGACAGCCGATCTTTATTTTAAGAGAAGGCAGTCAGAGAACAAAAGGACGAGAAGCGCAGAACAATAATATAATGGCAGCCAAAGCAGTGGCAGCAGCAGTAAGAACAACCCTTGGACCAAAGGGCATGGATAAAATGCTCGTAGACTCACTCGGGGATATCGTAATCACAAACGATGGCGCAACCATTCTTAAGGAAATGGACATCGAGCACCCGGCAGCTAAAATGATCGTCGAGGTCGCAAAGACCCAGGACGATGAAGTTGGAGACGGCACAACAACAGCAGCAGTTCTTGCAGGGGAATTCTTAAAGAATGCAGAAGAACTCTTGGAGCAGGGCGTTCACCCAACAGTTATCGCAAGTGGCTACAGGCTTGCTTCAATAAAAGCAAGAGAAATTCTAAAGACTCTCGCAAGACCAGTCACATCAAACGACAGGGACCTATTATTAAAAATAGCTGCAACCGCAATAACCGGAAAGGGAGCAGAAGCATCAAAAGATGTTTTCGCCAACCTGACAGTTAATGCAGTATTAGCTGTTGTTGATACCGAAAATGGTAAACAGAAAGTAGATATCGACGATATAAAAGTCGAAAAGAAAGTGGGCGGAAGCGTTGAAGAATCAGTATTGATCGAAGGTATGGTAATAGACAAGGAAAGAGTCCATACAAACATGCCAAAAGTGATCACTGATGCAAAGATACTTCTTATTAATGAAGCACTTGAGATCAAAAAGACTGAAGTTGACGCTGAGATATCAATAAAATCACCCGACCAGCTCCAGTTATTCCTTGACCAGGAAGAGCAGATGATACATGACATGGTCATTAAAGTGATCAACAGTGGCGCAAATGTAGTATTTGTCCAGAAAGGCATTGATGATATCGCCCAGCATTATCTCGCCAAAGCCGGAATTTATGCGGCAAGGCGTGTAAAGAAGAGCGACATGGACAAACTTGCACGCGCAACAGGTGCAAAAGTTCTTACAAGCTTAAAGGAGATAAACGACTCCGACCTTGGAAAAGCAGGTCTTGTAGAAGAAAAGAAGATCGGCGATGAGTCAATGACATACATAACAGAATGCCATAATCCAAAAGCAGTCTCAATAATCCTTCGCGGCGGAACAGAACACGTAGCTGATGAAGCAGAGCGCGCATTGCATGACGCACTTCGCGTTGTCGGTGTAGCGATAGAAGATGAGACACTCGTAGCTGGCGGCGGCTCACCTGAAGTTGAACTGGCACTTCGTCTTCGTGAATATGCAAGCACATTAAAAGGCAGGGAACAACTTGCGGTTGCAAAATTCGCAGACGCGCTTGAAGTTATCCCAAGAACACTTGCAGAAAATGCGGGTCTTGACCCCATAGACATGCTTGTAGAAATGAGAAGCCAGCATGAGAAAGGAAACAAGACAGCCGGTCTTAACGTATTTACCGGCAAAGTAGTTGACATGTGGAAAGAAGGCGTAGTAGAGCCACTCCGTGTCAAAACCCAGGCAATAAGCTCAGGCACCGAAGCAGCAACCATGATCTTGCGCATCGATGATGTGCTCTCCAGCAAATCAGGCGGAGGCGGCATGCCACCAGGCGGACCCGGAGGCATGGGCGGTATGGGCGGAATGGAAGGTATGGATTAAGCGGGACATCTCCCGCTTTTCTTTTTTTTTTGGTTACAATGGAAATCCTTGATACCTCTTCACATTCCAAAGAGGAATTAGTCAAGTTCCTCTCAAAAGAACTTGAGACAAATCCTATTTTAATACTTACAGGTCCCCAGGGAGGGGGAAAAACAACTCTTGCAATAAAACTCCTGTCTGAAAATGTCGGAGCTTATTTTGAAGGCAGGGCGCGTTCTGCGCAGCCGGCGGTTCTTATCCGGAAAGATTTCGTTGAAATAATGAAGGGAGAACTTTATGAAAAAAGAAGGCTTCCAATATCGGAAAGCGATGAGCCGGAATATGTTGATGTTTCTATTTATGACCAGATCAAATTTCTTGTTGAGAATATCTTTGATGTGATGGAACTTGGGGAACCTGAACTCATAAGACAGATCTCTTTACTCACAAAGAATATGGGCGTTATCCCAAAAGCGATCGAACTTATCGCAAGTGATGAGGAACTGGTAAAAAGAAGACTTTCAAGGCATCTTGATGCAAAAGAACGTCTTACCACACTGGTTGAAAAAGAGAAAAAGTTCGGTATCGAATCCAACCTCTGGGGTATCCAGGGCGCCAGGATCACGGATATTATCAATCGCGAAGGTATTGCAGATTATGATGAAGACCAGATATCAAGAACAATAAAAGATTTTGACAGGATCATCCCCACAAAAGGCATGAACCTTGTAGAATGCCTTATAGAAATGATAGAAATATCAAACAATGAAAATAATGAGAGTGGTTTTCTAGTACTTCATTCAAATGACGGTGAACATATAATAAGCGACATTGTAGTGGGAAAAGGTGCAAATTCTCTTATCGGCGTCACACTTCTTGAAGTATATGTAGGTTTTCGCCAGAACAGGTCTTTGTATCGCGCATATAAACATGCAAAAGATGGAAAGATCGAGATAATACACTCATACACGCCAGCACTCCAGGAAATGGAGTATAATGCAAATCCATGGATTCCCCCATCAGCCCTTGAAATTCCAATAATATCATCCGCAGATATTTCAGCCGCAGATAGATTTGACATAATGGTTTCTGTAATCGGGCCGGATGGCAAAGTGGAATCTTCCAACAAGAAGAGGAAGAAAGAACTGGAAGAGATTGTTCAAGGTATTATAGTTGAACAAGAAAATGAATAAATTGGACGAAGTTTTTTGAGACAGTTTTATAATCTTTCAGGTTAAAATAGATCGATACTCAATGAATTGATTGAATGCATATGATCCTAACACCAAAAGCACTCATCCTCACAGGCTTCGGAATAAATTGCGATATAGAAACAGCACATGCTTTTAAAATTGCAGGAGCAGACGCGCAAAGAGTACATATCAATGATCTGATAAACGGTGCAAAAAGGTTATCTGATTATCATATCCTGGCATTCCCCGGCGGCTTCTCATTCGGTGATGACATAGCCTCTGGAAAAGTACTTGCTAACATGATAAAATATAACCTTGGCGAACAGATAAAGGAGTTCATCGATGCAGGCAAATTGATAATAGGTATCTGTAACGGTTTCCAGGCTATGGTTAAAATGGGATTATTGCCGGCCTTCAATGGCGATTATGAAACACAGGATGTAACACTTACATTCAATGATTCCGGACGTTTCGAGGATAGGTGGGTTCACTTGAATGCGAATAAGAATTCAAAATGCGTATTCACGAAATGCATCGAGAACATCTACCTTCCTGTGCGCCATGGTGAAGGAAAGTTCGTTGTAAAAAATCCGCAAGTGCTTGCGAGATTGAAAAAAGATAATCATATAGTGTTCCAGTACACTGACAGCGATGGAAAAAATGCCGGATATCCGGATAATCCAAACGGTTCGGTCGATAATATCGCAGCTATATGCGATGAGACCGGAAGGGTATTTGGTATGATGCCGCACCCGGAGGCTTTCCAGCACAGGACGAACCATCCTGCGTGGACAAGAGAGGAGTTGCCGGAAGAGGGTGCAGGCGTTGCGATATTTCGAAATGCTGTGGAGTATGTGAAGGAGAATTTGGTAATGTAATCAATTTTGGCAAAACTCGGCGTGCAAGGATTTGCTGGAATGTCGAGAATCCTGTTGGGTGGAAAATCTGCGGATTCAAAATGAAGGTTGTTAAAAAGAAAAAGAATCGGCCATTAATCATATCAATTAATGGCCCGGAATAAAGAGTTCTTAACCTATCTTTTTCTTTCTCTGGTAATATCCTGCCGCCCCAACAATCGCGATCAAAGCGCCTATACTACCAGTTGACGGAAGACCTTTCGGGGCCGGATCAACAGTTATCGGTACAGTGCGCCTGAATATCACCACATTGTTCTTTTCATCGATGCCTCTTAATTCAACATCAAGAAGGTATTTCTTGGAAACAGCGTTATTATTCACAGTCACCCTGAGCACAGCATCGCCGCTATCGTTCTTCTCAAGTTTTCCCACGAAATCCGATTTCTCATTGAATTCAAAGGGCTGTGAAGCATCCTTGAATACACGCAGTGAAACCGAATCGGCTTTTTCATTGCCTGTATTCCTGACTTTTATCCGGAATTCAGCTTTTGCTCCCGGAACAAGTTTCTCAGGATTAGTCGTTATGGATTCTACTATCAGGTAAGGGGCGGGCTTGATTGGGATAAAGAGGTCAAGCGTCTTTGTACTGTAATTGTTCTTCTCATCGTTCTCATCCCTGTATGTGATCTCAAGTTTTGCGTTGTATTCCCCTTCTTTGATATTCTCATCAACATCCACATAGAAGTTCGTGGTCTTGCCGTTGTTTTTCTCAATTGTGCCCGGATTATCCTCATCTGAATAACTATATGTTGGTTTAAATCCTGTAGGCAAAATAAGTTTAACTTTGACATTCTCTGCATTGCCCTTTCCGATATTGTCAATATTTACTGACAGCTTTGCTTCCTTTGTATCTGCAATAAGTTTTTCAGGAGAGGTTAGAAGCGCTCCCACAACGAAATCTGCGCTCTTGGGATCAATATATATCGGATACTCTTTTTTTGCCCATCCATCACCTGTATTCCAGTTAAGCGTTATGTTATAAGTGCCTTTCATGGCATTATTCGCTATCCTGAGCCGATAATGTAGCACATAGAACAAATTAGTATCACTTGTTCCGGTTGATGGCCCAAGCTCCTTGTCAGGTAAATCTCCCGCCTCAAATAAGAATGGATATTGAGCATCCAGGCGGAATTTTAGATCCACTGTTCCGGGGATTGTATTTATGACCTGCCATCTTAGCTCCACATCTTTTCCTGCATCCGCAGGGTCAGGATCCTGGCTCATAAAATTTGCCTGTACCCTGTTTCCCTGACCGCCTGCCAGAGGAGCGCTTGCGGCAGTGTTTACTATCACCAGTAACAAGCCAAAAACCATGCAGGTAATGGCTATTTGTTTCAATATTACTTTCATTTTCTTACCTCGATCTGTTAATAAATTTCATATATTTATTTAAATATTTACTTATGTTCATATTATCAATTATAATCATGAGTGCAGGGACGATCGTTATTGCTGCGACCATGCTCGCAGCTACGCCATAACTCATTATGGTTCCCATATCGCCAAGGAAAGTTAATTTCCCAAGTGACATCGCCTGGAATCCTATAAGCGCTGCCAGTGTAGTTGTAAACATTGGAATTATCACGTTATTTAGGGTAACAGCCATCGCATCCTTCGGGCCAATATCAAGATCCGGGTGACTTTCCTTCAAAGCCGGGATGTTTAGAAGCTCAAACCTGTATCTTGTGACAACCTGGATCCCGAAGTCAATGCCAATTCCCATTATCATAGATAATACTCCCGATGTCTGGGAACTCATACCCATCCCTATAAATCCAACAAATCCCATTGCCCAGATCGTCCCGAATATTATTGTACTCATCGGGGTAAAACCGTATTTAATGGATCGAAATAGCACGAGTATAATTATCAATATTCCGATAAGAGAATACGTTGAGGTTTTTGCCATATCCGGCCCGATGCTTTTCTGCATAACAGCACCTTCCATGGACATTCCGCCAAGGGTTGTGGTTAATCCAGGCGGTCTTGGAAGCTCCTGTATCAATTTATCCAGTTCTTTTTCGATCTCGATCAGGTCAACATCGTCTGTTGTCTGGATCTTTACAAGGGACACGGAATAATCACTGCTGATATAATTAATAAGAAGACCATTTTTTCCTGCAAGTTCCTCAACCTCCCTTTCGGACTGGGGTAAGCGACCATTATTGATGCTTTTCAAAACAGTCGTCGCGCTTGTAACATCTATAACTTTTTCTGTGTGCAAAGATAATTCTGATAACTGGTCAAGATATGCAAGCGCCCTCGGATCACGAACATCACGTACCTCATCAGAACCCTGGTATGTTGGATCGACCTCAACTGCAAGGAACACAGCGTTCGTGCTTCCAAACTCATTTTCAATGCTATTAAGAGTGTAAATGGATTCAACATCATTTGGCAACATGGATTTTGTATCGGATTTTTTTGTTTCGATCGTGCCGATCATCTGTATGGAATATACCGTTACCAGAAGCATGATAAAAATAACTGTGATCGGATGCCTTGTGATAAAGCCCGAATAGATTTCTAATGGTTTTGCCATTTTATCTCACCCTTTGCACATGCATTTCTTTCTTTGCAGCAAGTTTCTCAAGCTTCCTGTGGGTGTTCCAGTATTCGAAGTCTTCTTCCAAGAGTATGAAAACAGGATTTACAAAAAGCGCAGCAAGGAGACAATAGGCTATTCCAAGGGCAAGTGTCTGTCCCAGGTGTTGCATCATTGGTATGGTAGCAAATGAAAGAACACCAAACCCAACAATCGTTGTAAGACCTGAACCGATGACGGCTGTGCCGATCGCATGGACAGTTGTCTTCATGGATTCAAGCTGGCTAATGTTTTTGTCTCTTTCTTCGTTATACCTGGTAAGCATGAATACGCCGTACTCCACTCCCAGTCCAAGGATCATAGAAGAAAGACCTACTGTTGCTACGGAAAGTGGTATTCCAAGCCATCCCAACGTTCCCATCGTCCAGATCAAACCAAGGGACAGGGGTGCAAAAACAAGAAGTGCGTGGGTATATGTGCGCTCCATTAGGAACAGAAGAAGTAAAATAACAACTGCTGAAACAATAAGCGTAATTACAGCATCACTTTTCAGGAGATCAAATATCGTCATTCTTATGATCGGCTGTCCTGTTATCCCGAATTTCACACCAGTTGGTTTTGGCGTGTTATCGATATGTTCCTGCAGGATCTTATTGAAATTCTGTATCTGATCTTCCCCTGAGCCGATATCTGTGTTCACAAACATTAAGACCATTTTATAATTCTTGCTGAAAAATCCGTTCATACTTGGATTACTGCGAATGGTCTGTGTTATGTTTTCAGGCGATGGCGTATTCTCTCCTCTGAAAAAACTTGCAGGGGACATTACGCTGGTTACACTTGTCTCGCCTCTTAAGTCTTGATCCAGCAGTATCAGGGATTGGATAACCCTGGGGTCCCTGATATCTCTTATGGCATTTTTTGAATCTACTGATTCATCAATCTGCACAGCTATTAGCACCATATCCTGGCCGCCAAATTTTGCTGAAATACGGTCATTGAGGGCAAAAATGGGAAGATCTGTTGGCATTTCCTTCCTGAAATCAGAATTAATGGTCAGGTTTTTAAGGCCTATACCAAGGATTATTGTTATCAATATAACTGCGATCGCCAGGACTTTCGTGTGTTTTTTTTGTATTTCGGCAAGTTTTTTAAGATTCGTTTCCAGGAAATCAGCCATTTATTCTCCAATTTAGATGCCTACATTCTTTGTTAAAGTATTAAAATATTATGTTTTAAACAACTTTATAGTTGTTTAATTGAAAACTTTTAAATATCATTATGATAAATTACCATTTGTGATCGAGAAGCTGAAAAAACTCGGAATGACAGGTTATGAATCACAGGTATATCTTGCTCTTCTAAAGCTTGGATATGCAGATGCTGATGAAATAGCACTCAATGCGAAAATACCGATGGGGCGCATTTATAATGTATTGTCGGGTCTTGAGGAAATGCATCTTGTGCGCTCACAAGAAACAAGACCGAAACGATATGCATGCGTTGAACCTGACATGGCTCTTTCAAGGCTTTCAAAGATCAAGCAGGAAGAATTAAAACATGCCGGGGAAGAAATTGAATCGCTGGAAAATGACCTGAGATCTGAATTATCAGGAATTGTAGTTAATAATCCTGAAAAAAGTTTCTGGACAGTTGCGATAGGGGATGAATCAACCGAATTAATGCGGGAAATCATATCAAGTTCCCACAAAGAAATACTTTTCTTCATGGCATCAAGGATGAGATCTGAGAGAATCAAGAAGGATATGCTTAAGGAGAATCATATTGAAATTCTTGGGGCTCTGTACGAAACAATGAAAAAAGGAGTCGAGGTGAAAGCGCTCCTTAATGATGGCGTTGATTTTAGTAAACTTGAAGGAACTCCCATTGTCAAGAAATTGTTGAAGCATCCTGGAAAGAAATTCCAGTGCAGGCTTGCAACTGTCCCAACAACGCCTTTTGATATAATCGACGGGGAAAACGTTTTGCTCCAGATGCAAAATCCTCTTAATCCTGATGAACTTTTTGCCGTTGTAAATATCAGGGATGCAAAACTTGCAGGGGAGTTAAGGACGAAATTCTTTACGATATGGGATACTGCGAAAGTGTATTAATTCAACCAATTATTCTCTCACAGACGCCAACACCACCGCTGAAACTCCAGCTATACATTCCCGCGTCCCGATCAAAATAACAATATCCTGCGCCACCAATTGAGTTTCTCCAGATGGGTTGGTGATCGTCCGGGCGCCGCGCTGGATCGCAAGCACTGTTACGCCATATTTCCTTCTGAAACCGATTTCTGCAAGAGACTTCCCGGCCATGGGTGAAATAGCATCTATTCTGATCGTCTCAATCTCAATATCAGGCAAATGCTGTATTAATTCCGGAAAAACATCATACTTTTGGTGTACATTCCTGAATATCTCATAACCGCCCTTCCTGACCTCGCTGATATGTTTTTCTATCTCGTTGGCAGGAATAAAAAAAGTGTGCAGAACCCTTGAGATTATCTCGATTGAGGTTTCAAACTCTTCCGGAATAACATCATTTGCACCCAGTGAATACAAGGGCTTCACTTCACTCGTATAACGGGTCCTTGCGATTACGTAAACATTGGGATTCAGCTTTCGGGAAAGCTCCACAATCCTTCTTGTGGCAGATGCATCAGAAATGGCAATTACCACAGCACGGGCTGTTTTTATTCCAAGATGTGTGAGCAATACCTCCTTTGAAGCATCACCATACGATATTGGGACCCCTTGTTTTTTCTCAACCCTCACAGTTTCCGGGTTTATCTCCAGGACAACAAATGGAATTCCAGATGCAGATAGCACTTTTGTAACATTTCTCCCATTAAGTCCAAAACCCACAACGATCACATGGTTTGTTAATTCCTTCGTATCAAAAACATCCTCGTGGAAGCGTCCCGTCCTGAGTTTATTTGAAATAGGCAATAGCTCAAAATACTCCGAGAACTTTGCGCTTCCCTGGATCATGAATGGGGTAAAAATCATTGTTATAATTGAAGATGCAAGGAAGACCTGGTAATCAGAACCTGAGAAAAGACCAAGATTCATTCCTTCTTTTGACAATACGAACGAAAATTCACCGATCTGGGAAAGCGCAACACCCACAAGCACACCGATCCGAAGTGGGTAGCCCAGCACCAGAGTTACGAGTGTCCCTGCTGCGAATTTTATCACAAGGATCAAACCCACTGCCAGAAGGACTATCAGGGGGTTTCGAAGCATAGAACCAACATCCAGCAGCATTCCGATCGAAACAAAAAAAAGAATACTGAATATATCCTTAAGAGGAAGGATCTCACTGAATGCCTGTTGGCCGTACTGTGATTCAGAGATCACAAGACCAGCAAGAAACGCGCCAAGAGCAAGTGATAAACCTACAAGTGATGTTAACCAGGCGGTTCCAAAACAGATAAGCACTATACTTATTAGGAACAACTCACGGCTGTGGGTCGAAACTATCTGGTACAGCATCTTTGGAACAACGAACCATGAAACAATGATTATCAAGACAACTATTGAAAGCGCCCACAAAATATTCAGGGCCATATCGAAAGCAGATACGCCTGTTTTACCCCCCAGCATGGGAAGGAGCAATACTACAGCCACGACGCTCAGGTCCTGAAAGATCAATATTCCTGAAGAAAGGCGACCCTGCGGGGAGTCCATTTCACCACGATCAGACAGGACTTTGAATACTATAGCAGTACTACTCATTGCAACCAGGATGCCAATAAAAATTCCTTTTTCAATAGAGATGCCGGCGGAAAGAGAGATCAATAGGACGGCTGCTGTAGTCAAAAAGACCTGGAGAAATCCTCCTACGAACACTGCACGGTTAATCCTGATAAGTTCTGCAAGTGAAAACTCGATCCCGATCAAAAACAATAACAGGATGACACCAACATCGGCAAGTACTTCAATTAGAGAGATATCCTGAGTAACACCAAGCACCGAAGGGCCAAGCAGCACTCCCGCTATCAAATAACCTACAATCGGGGCTATATGAAGGCGATAGAACAGGAAATTAATACCTATTGTAGCGCCGAAAATTATTACAAAATCCTTTAAAAATGAGAGGTCATTCATAATTTAAATAACATAACTCAAACGACATAAATAAAGTAATGAAACTATAAATAATCTCATGCGCTTTGAATTTGACAATTTTCAGGTCAATATATCTTCAATTCCAGAATTTTTCAAGATATCAACCGCTTTCTCACATTCCCCTTTTGTCAGCACCCTGTTGATATGGGGGAATTCATGTGCCCTGTAGTTGGGAGAATACTGGAACATAAGGTTAAACCGCACATTCGGGATATTCTTTTTTGTCCATTCAATAATAGGCCGCGTACAGCACTCTACATGGCCAGGAAGAACAAGCTGGCGCAGCAGTATCTCACCAGTTTTGTATGCGGTCTTAAAATTTCCGGTTACGATCTGCCAATAATTCCGGGCATTTGAAAATTTAAGCGCACATTCATCATTCCCGTATCTGAGGTCTCCCAGATAAACATCCACTACTCCCTCAAGAAGCATGGCAACGTCGTGGGAATAATACATATTGGAATTCCAGACAACTGGTACATTGACATTCATTGCGTTGAGGATTTTCAGGATCGTGTGGGTATGAGGAGTCGGGGTCACAAAATTCACATTTTTTGAACCATAGGCACGCCGCAATGTGATGATCCTTGCAATCTCAATGGGTAAGATCGGAATACCTCTTTTTGGCGCGGTAGAGATCTGCCAGTTCTGGCAATAGACGCAGGAAAAATTGCAGCCTGTGAGAAATATCGTATGTGATGGAACAAGTTCAGGCTCTTCTCCCTGATGCAGGAACTCGGCAGAATAACGTGAAATTGCATCCATTCTGCAATAGCCGGTCTCCTTCTTTTTGCGATTTATTCCGCACCGCCTTTCGCAGAAATGGCAATTTAGAAGTATCTTATCGGCAATAGCCACTTTCAGGTCAAAGAGCGAAGAAGGAGCGTGAGGAGAAAGTTCATTTATTGAACTTATATTATTGAACTTTTCCCTGAAAGAACTCATAGCTGTTTCGTGTAATTCCCAGAGTTCATGGATATCCATTTCCTTGTTGAAAGAAACGCTTATGGATTGGGAAATAAGGAATTGTGACGGGAGTTGATCATTCATTACCTGGCTGTATCTTTTAAGATAAATAGGGTCACTTGATTGCATTTTCAGATCCACTATGCTGTGGCTCTTTATAATGGTATTGAAAGTTTCTCTTCATATGGCTCAAACCTCTAATAAACCTTTATTTGGGCAGATCACAAGATTATATAACATTGTAAATCAACTAAAATTGTCATGTTTAAAACTACCTCATCTTTCGGGAAAAGTATTTAATATACCTTCTCCATTATGATTTGCCTTCGCTTTTATAGAAACAAGAAAAATAATCAAAATTAATGATAATCGGAGAAAATTAAATGGCAAGAATGCACACACGCAGAAAGGGTCAGGCAGGTTCAACAAAACCTATGAGAACAGAGCCGCCCAAATGGTCAAACACCAATAAAGAAGAGATAGAGAATACCATTGCGCAGCTTGCGTCCGGTGGAAAGGGTTCAAGCGAGATCGGAATGATCTTAAGAGACCGCTATGGAGTTCCTGATGTTACGCTCGTTACCGGCAAAAAGGTCGGGCAAATATTAAAAGAAAAGAATGTTGCTCCAAAAGTTCCGGAAGATATTCAAAGCATCATACTGAATGTCCTGGATCTCAATAAGCACCTTTTGAAGAATAAGAAAGACGTTCATAACAAGCGATCTCTTAACAACATGATCTCAAAGATCAGAAGACTTGAAAAATATTATCACCGTGAGGGTGTACTTCCAGAAGACTGGAAATTCTCTATACAGAGAGCAGAAATGCTCATTTCAAGATAAGTCCCGATG
>Ga0172368_10001245_pt1 | contig 35395 bp, 44 predicted proteins | sample Lak11m_FD_114540 | JGI IMG/M metagenome (GOLD analysis project Ga0172368, IMG submission 114540) | Freshwater microbial communities from Kabuno Bay, South-Kivu, Congo - kab_022012_11m | ecosystem: Environmental > Aquatic > Freshwater > Lake | place: Democratic Republic of the Congo: South-Kivu... | reverse complement strand
TGGCGATGCGAATTTGGATACGGTTGTAAATTATATCCAGCAACACAACGAAAATCAGACGACGCTTGCGGGCTTCGGGGCTTGATAGTAATCAGCCGGAAGCCCCGCACTTTAGTGCGGGGATGAGGTCACACGATTAATTTCGTTTTTCAAACATCCCCATAAAGCGACAGATGCGCGCGATTCTCAGGCTTTTTCACTTTCTTTACAGCTTCAAGAAAATTATCCATCAAAATTTCAGTTTTGCCTGAACGTATGGCAAAGTATCCTGCTTCGGTGCATATTGCTTTTAGTTCTGCACCGGATAGTTTTTCGCACATGTGCGCGACTTTTTCAAGAGAAACATCGGAATTCAGTGCCATATTGCGCGTGTGTATCTTGAGTATTTCAAGGCGCTCTTCAATTGTAAGTATTTCGACTTTTATCAATCTGTCAAGTCTCCCAGGCCTTGTGATTGCGGGGTCAAGTATGTCAAGCCTGTTTGTCGCGCCGATTACTTTGATATTTCCAAGCGGCTTGAAGCCGTCGATTTCGGATAACAGCTGCATGAATGTGCGCTGTACCTCGCGCTCCCCGCTTGTTCCGACATCAATTCTTGTCGCAGCTATTGCGTCAAGCTCGTCGATGAAAATGATTGCAGGGGCTTTCTCGCGGGCAAGGTCGAAAATAGATTTCACAAATTTGCTTCCCTCGCCGATGAATTTTTGCACAAGTTCGGAGCCAACGATTTCAATGAATGTCGCATTTGTCGTGGCAGCCGCAGCTTTTGCAAGAAGTGTTTTTCCCGTTCCCGGAGGGCCGTAAAGCAGTACGCCTTTTGGAGGGTCTATCCCGACTTTTTTGAAAAGCTCGGGCTTAAGCAGCGGAAGTTCTATCACTTCCTGGAGCTCTTCTTTTACGCTTTTCAGGCCGCCGATGTCTTTCCACGAGACTTCCGGCTTTTCAATTATGACATAATTCGAGACGTCAAAGTGCTTTGTGACGCCGATTTTTTTGACTACTGTGAGCGATTTTTGGTCCACAAGAACGCGGTCAAGAATCGCAAGCTTTCCTTCAAGGGCGCGCGAAACTGCGACTTCGAAATCCCCGCTGTTGAGGCGTATTATGACTTCCTTTGGGCTGATGATATCTACGATTGATGTGACTATAAGAGGCGGCTTTGAAAATTTATCCATTTCTGCTTCAAGGTCGGCGACTCTTTTTTTGAGTACGCGGTTCTCTGATTCGAGGGTGATTACATGCCAGTCCTGTGCCGGCATCTGTTCCGCGCCCGAAATGTCTTTTTCTTTGGTGTCTTCCATGGCCATAAATTGTGCTGGCGGCTATTTATATTTATGCTTTTTGTTTGGCTGGCTTCTGATGCATGTTGATTTTTTCAAAGAAACCGTACGATTGCCGGATAATTACCGGAGAATTCCTGTGTCTTTTCCGATTTCGATCCATGCCCATGCCCAGATGACTGCTTCAAAGGCGCGCACATAGTCTTTTTTTTCCGAGAAATATTTTGTGTCATTAAGATAGGCAGCGATGTTTTTTGAGAATTCTTCTCCCCGTTTTTCGTTAGGCTTTGTTTTTTTGAATTCCGCTTCTGCTTTTTTTAGCCATTTTTCGGTTTCTGAAATGAGCTGCGATTCTGTCGACATGGCTAACTGTTTGGACGCCGGCTTTTAATAAGTTTTGCGCGGCTCTAAAGAATATCCTCTTCATAATACCTGAATTTCTTGTGGCACATGCAGTCGCATGCATCCTGCGGCAGGTTAATGAGGCATCCGCAGTCAGGGCAGGTTTCGCGCATATGAACACGTAAAATTATTGCAGCCGAATTAATTTAAGGCTTTTTCGATATGTTGCGGCGTGATTAGTTCTGCTCTTCAAGCTCCCTGGTTTTTTATGAGTGCGGACATTATTTCCACGCCGGTTTTTGGTTCAATTCCGTAACTTACAGCGATTTTTTTTCTGCTTGTTGATATTTCTACGGATGTTATGACGCCCCAAGATTCATGAAAAATTCGATGATTGACGAGCCACCATACGTTCGTAAATTATTTAAACACGGGTAGTACCAAGAGTTTGAGGTGATACAATGAAAACTTTAAACATATACAAGGTTTTGGCACTAGTAGCAATTTTGGGTATTGCGCCAATTGCATCAGTTATGGCAGCTCCAAATGCACCCGGAAGCGACGTTAACAAACTTCTCGCGCAGCTCCGACAAGTTACTGACAAATACCACGATGTGGCTGCTGCTGAAGCAGACGGATACATTCAGGCAAGTCCATTCGTTCCAAATATGGGATATCATTACGTGGACTATGCACTTGTGAGTAACCAGACACCGGACCCGCTCAAGCCGCAAATAATCCTTTACGACAGCAAAAAACACATGGTCGGAGTGGAGTATTTTGTGCTTTATACCGGACAACCGGCTCCAGTGCTCTTCGGGCAGACTATGAATGGCCCGGATCTGACCGAACCTGATTTGCCTCCGCACTATGACTTCCATGTATATCTCTGGAAGGGTAATCCTGACGGAATATTCGCGGACTATAACCCGAACGTTAAGTGATAAAGAATCTGTAAATAAAGGAGTTAAGGAAAGAAAATCCTTAACTCCTTTAAACTTTTTCTAAAATATTCTCTCTTCAAGTTTTTTCGTATTTTCAATGATAATTTTCATTATGGCTCTGCCGATTTCAGGGTTAATGCCGAATTCTTTTGCATCATTGACCGCATTTTCAAGCACAAGTTTTTCTCGCGCGCCATCGGATATTTTCATTTTGTGCAGCTTTTTGTATGCTGCGGCGTCATACGCTTTTAATATTCGTTTCTGGAGAAGCGCAAGAATTTCAAGGTCTATGCGTGCGGATTCTTCGGATGTTTCAGAGCCTGCCTTGCATAACAGTTTTAGCATCGGCAGGTATAATTCAACTATTTCCGGCCGGATGCCTGCAAACTCCATCTTCGCTTTCGGGTTGTACGGGTATTGCTTTCTTTTTGCAAGAGCTTTGATAATCTTCGTTCCAAGAACATCGAGCTCATGCCGGGTTTCGCTTAAATCCGGCACTTTGCGGGAAAGCCGTGCTTCTGCTTCTTTGTGTGTTGCAAGGTAGAATGAGCGCATTTATCTCACTAAGATTTGCTGTGCGAGAAAGATTTATATTCTTACAATTCGCGCGCAGATTCGGGAGTGTCGCGCTTCTTGCGCAGATTTTTCTCGATGTTGTCGATGCCTTAATCATTCGCACTCAAATATTAGATAATAGATCTTCGTTTGGTATGGCTCGAGTTGGCCCATATTGAAATACGTATCGGGCTTGCCCAATGTTATCGTGTCATTGTTCAGTATTTCTTCACGGGTAATTTCTTGCGGCTCATTTATTTTTGTAAGGTTGTTCAACTCAATGGCCGGATAAACCACAATGTTCTTTTTACATTCTTTGCTGATTACTAAGTACCTCAAAATTTCATTTGTTTTGTTATTGATTTCTAAATCCGCCCAAATTGAAATTGGAAAATTTTCGTAATTTGCAAATGATATTTTTTCAAAATAGCTATGGTTAGTTAACTGCCGAATATCTCCTCTGAATATTTTGCCGTTATTATCACCGATCATATCGAAAGAACTACCATCAGAAACCCCCACTGCAAGTGGTTGTATGGAATCGAGATAAATCGATGTCGATAGCTTACCTAACTTCCACGCGTTAAGTTGTGAATCGCTATTTAAACAAACTCTTAGGGTTCTATAAAAAGGAGCAGGAATCTCACCAGAATATGGAATTTGATTAAGTACACCTACTTTCAGAGGTTTCAACGATGGATCGGTCGCCCACCCCCGCATTCTAATCGCTTCTAACAGATTATATTCCTGGCAGTTAAAGTAATCCCAATTTGTTAGGTATAATGGTGGTCTAACATCAATGTTTAATCCCCTATACGCCATTGTATAATTATCATAGACAATACCAAATTTTTCATTTCCTAGAGAAATATCGATAATTGGTGCAAATATCGGCACCGCTACTTGTAACGAAATTATGGCAAATAGGAAACCTACAATAAGTGAAAAAATTTTCCAGAGCGTTTTATATTTTTGAAAAATATTATACAAAACAGTTTTGATATGATTATAACTCTGCAATATTCTTTCCATACAATAGGATTTCAATATCGGATTTTATAAACTATATCTCTATGTGGAATCTCACATTATCCACTCTTCTTTTCCAAATCTTTCAGAATTTTCTCGATTTTCACTTTTAGCGTGGGCAAATCATTCTCTACCACGAGCCAAACGCGCTCTAAGCTGATGCCGAAATATGCATGAATCAGCTTGTCCCTCAAGCCAGCAATTTTTTTCCATTCCACTTCAGGATGCTCTTCTCGAAAATCTTCAGGTATATTTTTCGCAGCCTCTCCGATGATTTCAAGCCGGTGAAGAATAGCATCCTCCAGCCACGATTCCGTAAGCAGCATCTTTTTGTCCGCGCTTTTGGCATATCCTTCGATTTTCTCGATGCACTCAAGAATATCCTCGAGAAAGAGGCGCACATCTCTTTTCATAATATTCGCACCTCGTCATGCAATATCTGTTCTTTCAGCTTCGGATGGATAACTTCATACTCGACTAAATCGACCTTTCTGCCGACTTTATCCTCAATTTCGATTTCGAGGCCGACCAAATCGAACAAGCTGAACTTCTTAGACCTGATCTTTATCAGAATATCCACATCGCTGTCCTTTGTCGCTTCTCCGCGCGCGTAAGAGCCGAAAATACCGGCCTTTACCACGCCGTTGCGTTTCAGAATAGGGACTATGGTGCGCTTTAATTCATCGAGCTGCCTTATTTTTCTTTCGTCCATAGTAACCCACAATAATATTGCTCTTCCGGCATTAATAAGGCTTTAGCTCAGCGTTTGCATAATGTTATGCAACGATACACCCAAGTCGTTTTATCGCGCCAAGCCATTCTTTTTGTCCGACTTCGCGTGCTTTAAAGAAACGCTCTTAGGAATCGCCTATATGCGGCTATGCGCCGATGAACTGCTTCAGAATAATCCCGAAAACAAAGCTGATGAATGCGACACCGAGAGAGATAGCCGCCATTTGAATGAAGCGCGGCGCGAATTTCTGGTCTTTCGCAACTGTTATGTAGAACGTGTACGCGCCGATAATTGCGACTGCAATCGCAAGCAGTACGGCGAGCGCCACATAAACGCTCCGGAAAATGAAATACGGCGCAACCATTAGAAGCACTGTAACGATGTAAGCGGCCCCGGTATAGAGCGCAGCCCGTTTCGCATTTTTGCTGCCGCCTTCTTCCTCTTTAGAGAGGTAGCTTGATGCCGACATGGACAATGCTGATGCGATTCCAACAATCAGGCCGCTTAATGCGATAAGTTTGGGCGCGGAAAGTGCGAACGTAAGCCCGGCAAGAGTTCCGCTGAGTTCCACCAGCGCGTCATTCAGGCCAAGCACTATGGAACTTGCATACTCCAGTTTTTCCTCGGAAATCATGTTAAGAACATCATGCTCGTGGCGCACCTCGTCTTTTAAGACCTCCGCAAGCTTTGGGTGCTCCTTTTTTAGTTCGCTGTAAGAGGACTGCGCGCCTCTCTCGCCGCGCTCCATCAGCCTCAGGCCGAAGGACAGGCCGAAAGCGCTGGAGATGAGCGTGTACCACCAGATTTTGAGCCGGTTCGGCTTTAGTTCTTTTCCGGTAATGTTTTTGAGGTGGTTGTAATGCCGCAGTTCGTCGCGAGCCATGTGCTCAAGAATCTTTTTGTTTTTCTCGCCTGCTTTTTGCGCGAGATTAGAATATATTTTGAATTCCGTGATTTCGCCTTTATGCATTTTGAGGAGAGTGGCGTTGGTCATAAAAGGGCCTCTTATATTATTGGGCGAGGGGGGATAAATAGGACTAAAAGCTGTTAAGTGATTTTAAAGAAACGTGCTTGGGGTTTCTGATAAGAAAATAAAAGGGCGCAGAAGATCCGATTCTTGCCAAAAGATTATTGATGGAGGAGGTTTAAATCCTCTTTACTAGAACTGAAACGGAGATGCATTGCATCTGCGCGTAAATCTTTATCTGGTATCGTATACTATAGTACATTATCCCGTGATTCGATGAAAAGATCAAACCTTCAGATAGCCAGTTTTTGCTTGATGATTCTCGTTACGGCGGGCATTGCAAACGCGTCTTCAGTTACCGTTAATTCCGACAGGACGATATCAGTGGATGGAACCAAGATTTTTCCTATTGGAGCGTATGTTGAAACTGATTGGGCCGGATTAGTGGGCTTGGGTGTAAATTCTGTCTCGGATCCTTTTTGCTTTCATCCGGCATCGATTACAAAATGCGAGGCCAATTTTGTATACTGTCATCTGACTGTCGGATCCGGCTGCGACGACCAGAATGCGCAGGATATCAAGAACCGAGCTTCATCGGCCTTCATAAACAGCGTAAATCAAATTAAAAACTCCCCCTTTCTTCTGGGATATGGGCTGCCTGACGAGCCTGTTTCCTCTATGGGCCTCAGCACCACCGATACCTTGTGGGCATACAATACAATAAAAAGCGCGGATCCCAATCACTTGGTATTTCTTACTGACTACGCAAGTGATGTAAGCAGCTATAAAAATTCCGCGGATGTGTTTCTGAACGATGAGTATCCGTTCAATAATGATCCTAATCCGCTATATGATATTAAAACAAAATACCAGAAGATGCTGAATCAGGTTTCTCCCAAGCCCGCCTGGATTATCATCCAGACCGGCAGCCAATTTGGCGTGCCGACGAATTCGCAAATTCGGGCAGAAACCTATTTATCGATAGTGTTGGGATCAACAGGAATAATTTTTTATTCATATGACGTTGTGGATGCCTCTGCAGTTCACAATATAAAAAAAGACGGAGATCCGGCGTATATGAAAAATCTCATGTCAGAACTTAAAAGTTTTTCGTCTTATTTTTTAGCTCCCACGAGCAGCAAGTTGTCATACACATCAAGCGACATAGACGCTGTTTTGAAGGATTATAATAGCAAGTTATATCTTATCGCAGTAAATAAAGCTTCGTCTTCCAGGAGCGTAACATTTACGATAACCGGGGCAGGCAGCACCACTGCGAAAATAATCGGGACTGCTGCTGCAGGCAGCAGTAGGGCTGGGCAAAGTATAGTTCTAACAAGTGATAAACTCACAGACAACCTTCAGGGATTGGAAGCGGTTGTGTATGAGATTAATGGCGTTACTTCCGACACCACGCCCCCGACACGCTTAAGCGGTGCGCCTACAGGCACAATTACCACATCAACTGCAACTCTGTCACTCAATACAAACGAAGCAGCAACGTGCAGATACAGCACATCCTCTGGTGTGGCATACAACTCGATGACCTCGTCAACAACAGCATCGGACACTTCGCACTCATGGTCGCTATCAGGACTTACAAGCGGGACAAAATATTATTATGTAAAATGTAAGGATACAGCAGGCAACATGAACGCAGACGATTACACAATTTCGTTTACCGTATCATCGACGTCTTCAGACACCACACCGCCCACAATTTCAGCAGTTTCCGCATCTTCGATAACATCCAGCGGAGCCACTATTTTATGGACAACTAATGAAGCCGCAGACGCACAAGTGGACTACGGTACAACTGCATCATACGGCTCATCCACAACTCTTACCACATCGCTCGTCACATCCCAGTCAAGAACACTTTCAGGCCTTTCTGCATCTATCACATATCATTATCGTGTTAGATCAAAAGACGCAGCAGGCAACATTGCTACTTCATCGGACAATACGTTTGTCACTTCTTGCAGTGTATCAAGTAGTTTAGACAAATTCGGCATCAAAAACCTTTATGCGACTGCTTCTTGCGGCAGGGAATGGTTTTCTACATGGGACAACGGTCAAGCCAGATCATGGGATGATACCCAGAACGATCCTTATGATGCCGAGTTTAATACTCAGGGAAAAGGCACAGGTTCATGGAAAGTAGACGGAGCAGGTATTCTTAAAATATCCGGTTTGGCGCCCCGAATGTATGTTTATGACGATGCGCAGGTTAAAAACTGGCACAATGTTGAAGTTACGCTTTACGGATATCGCGTTGCGGATGATAATACGGCATGGGGAGGTTTGGAAGCAGTAACCCGAACTAATCACTTAAATGATTTAACTATGCCTTGTGACACCCGTGGAATAGATGCACGCATGAGGTATGATGAGCACATTGATTTCGAAAAGGAAACGAGCCACCCGGATTCAGTAGCGGTTAGCAATAAAATAAATCCTGGTGGATTCCCAAAAAATGTCTGGATCGGATATAAACTAGTCGTATACGATATGCCGGATGGCAATGTTAAGCTGGAATTGTATAGGGATGATACTAATGGCTTGGATGGTGGAACATGGGTTAAGATTAATGAATTAATCGACACCGGATCGAATTTCGGAGTCGGAGGTACGGCGTGTAAATCCGGTATTAGTCCGGCGCTTAAATTAACTTCATCCGATATTCGTCAAGGCTCTGAAACAGGAAAACCAAATTTAGCAGTTTACTTTAGGAGTGATGGAGTTGGCACAGATGGTTTGTGGTATAAGAAAGCAAGCATTCGAGAAATCAGTCCCGTCTTAGTTCCTCCTCCGACAGACACTATACCACCCACGATTTCAGCAGTCTCTTCTTCATCTATAACTTCCAGCGGAGCCACCATCACCTGGAATACTAACGAGGCCGCCGACGCACAGGTAGATTATGGCACATCTGCGTCCTACGGTTCCTCTACTACTCTTACCACATCGCTCGTCACATCCCAGTCAAGAACACTTTCAGGCCTTTCTGCATCTACCACATATCATTATCGTGTTAGATCAAAAGATGCAGCAGGCAACCTTGCAACATCTGCAGACAACACATTTACAACAGCGGCTTCGACATCCGCACCAAACCCTTCACCAATATTAACAACAATAACCGTCTCTCCTTCAACTACATCGGTTAGCGTTGGCGCAACAAAACAATTTACGGATTTATCAAAAGATCAATTCGGCAGTCCTATTTCAACTTCAGTAACCTGGTCAAGCAGCAATAATGCAGTAGGCACTGTAACTCAATCAGGTCTATTTACAGCCACATCCCAGGGCACTACAATAATTACCGCATCAAGCGGAGGAGTGAGCGGAACAGCAACTGTTACAGTAACGGCTCCAATAACCTTGATGCAGATACTTGTTTCGCCAACATCAGCCACGACACAAAAAGGAGCCACCTATCCGTTTAAGGCATATCCAAAGGACCAAAACGGAAACACCTATCAGACAGTAATCGCGTGGACTTCAAGCAACACCACAGTTGGTACGATAGACTCGTCGGGAATGTTCTCTGCGATGACGCCAGGGGATACGGTAATTACTGCAAGCAGCGGGAGTATAAGTAAAAACGTGAATGTTAAAGTGATTGAACTGACAGTTGGCGGCGTAAGCGGGGGAGGCGGCGGCGGAGGTGGCAGTGGCGGCATAATCAATATGCAAAGCATAAAGAGGAGCTTTGAAAATTTTTTAAATAATCTCGGAATTTATCGCGGCACTAACGGGGTCTATAAGGGCAATCTTGTTAAGACAACGAGCGCTTCTCAAACATCGGGATGGTTTAATGGTATAAAGAAAAGTTGGAATGGGTGGCTAAGCAATACGAAAGGAAAGTTTTCTTAGAGCGGAACCGGTATTTTTTTCATCAATTTGTGTTTGTAAATGCCGTAAGCAATAGGGGGTTTTCTGCCAGCCGTAATGGCCACTTCTACCCCCATCTTTCTGATGATTAGATTCATTATCTGCACAGCGGTTTTGGAATCGATGCCGTACTTTATCGCGTTCTTCTCGGCCTGTTCGCATACCGCTTTTTCGCGTTCTTTATCGTAAATGGGCGTTCATTTTCGGTTTTGCGAAAGCTGCTTCATGTTTCAGGAGCATCCGTTTTTGCAGAAACAAGATGGTTTCTGAATCAATTTTTTTGATTTCTTCGGTCAGTTTTGCGTTTTTGTCCGGAGCGCATAATGGTTTTAGAATCGGCAGATAAAGTTCGTTTACTATCTGCGGTTTTTCTGCGTACTGAGAATGATTGTACGGATATTCTCTGCGCTCTGTCAGAACAGCAAAAATCTAGTATGTAAGCAAGTCAAACTCTTTGCGGATTTCACCGAGACTACGGACAGAATTAGTGTGCATTAGAACGCCCAAAGAATAAAAGTGAGCGCCCAGGCCGGGACTCGAACCCGGATCAGAGGCGTGACAGGCCTCTATACTAGCCGGTTATACTACCTGAGCGTGTTTTTAACTCATTATTCTTCAAATGTAATCTTTAAATATTAATCGCGGATGTGCTTAAACCATATATAACCGCATCGCCAATAATTATTTGATGAAGTCAAGATTTCTTAGGCGCCACCTGAAAAAAGAGCTCACGCTTTTTGATGCAGTGGTCTACGGCATAGGCATCACAATAGGTGCCGGAATCTATGCCCTTGTCGGAAAAGGGGCAGGGCTTGCTGGAAATGCGCTATGGCTGTCGTTTGTGATGGGCGGAGTTGTTGCTTTATTCTCGGGATTCTCATACGCCGAGCTTTCGTCCGCATTCTCCAAAGACGCCGCAGAATATCATTTTGCGAGGCACGCGACAAGAAACCGGATGTTTTCTTTTGTCATAGGATGGCTTACGATTTTTGCAGGAATTGCGGCGCTTGCCACTGTTTCCGTGGGGTTTGCAGGCTATTTCAGGAGCCTCACAGGAATGCCTGAAATTCCTGTCGCTGTTGCGCTGCTTGTTTTCTGCATGGCTGTTAATCTTCTCGGGCTGAAATTCTCAACAAAGCTCGTCATTATAACGTCAATAATACAAGTGCTTGGCCTTCTGATTGTGATAGCCCTCGGCATGGTTTATGCAGGAAAATTCGGCATGGCAGACATCTTTGATTTCAGTGCAGGCATCAACGGGATTGTTTCGGCGTCAGCGCTTATGTTTTTTGCCTATATCGGCTTTGAAGGCATAGCTAACATGTCTGAGGAAATCGCGAGTCCAAAGAGGGTTGTTCCGCGCGCCTTGGTGATTTCAATAGTTGGCTCAACAATAATTTACGTTCTTATTGCAATTGCATCAGTCAGCATGGTTGATTACCGTGCACTTGCGGCATCTGACGCGCCTCTTGCTTTTGCAGTATCCACTGCTTCAGAAAAACTGGGCTATGATTTGCCGACCGGTGCAATGCTTTCAATAATCGCGCTTTTTTCAACCGCAAGTACGGTTCTTATAGGGTGCATAATGACTTCACGGATACTTTACGGAATGCGCGACGACCATTCGTTTCCGGAATCTCTCGGATACGTTCACCCAGGAAACAACGTCCCGTATATGTCGGTACTCGTGACCTCGATTTTTGCCATACTTCTTGCAGTTATGGGGGATATTACTCTTCTTGCAAATCTCACTAATTTTTCGGTGTTCGCAGCATTTTTTTCAGTTAATTTTTCCCTTATTATCCTGCGTACAGACCCCTCTTTTGCGCCGAAATTCAGGGCGCCCATGTCAATCGGAAATATTCCGGTTCCTGCGGTTATCGGCGCGATATCCTGCGCGATACTTTTGTCAAAATCAGGCAGTACGGCAATAACTTACGGGAGTATTATAATGCTTGCAGGAATCATTTTTTTCATGTCGCAGAACGGAAATGCGGAATAAATGATTAATTTGCGCTTTTCGATGAATTTAAACTGCAGAATCCAAATATCTGCATGACCCTTGTTTTAAAGAACATAACTTTGGACTGGTTTGGTCATGCGTCATTCAAAATAAACGCCGGAAAGATAATTTATATCGATCCCTACATCCTGCCGGATTTTACGCAGCAGGCAGACCTTATTCTGATTACTCACGAGCACTACGACCACTTTTCAGTCCCGAACATAAAACGCCTCCTTAAGCCGGAAACTATTGTTGTTATGCCGGAATCATGCGCGAATTCTTCAAATTACGCAGAGCTTGTAAAATCAAAAGCAAAGATACACCTCATGCACCAGGAAAGCAAAATCGCGCTTGGAAGCATTGAAATAGAGGCCGTGCCTTCATATAATGTGGGAAAGCCATACCATCCAGCAGGAAAAGGCATCGGTTACATACTTACATTCGGCAGAATCAAGATATACGATGCAGGAGATACTGATTACCTTCCCGAGATGGCAAAGCTTGAAAAGCGAGAGCTTGATGTGGCGCTTCTTCCGATAGGCGGGCAGTTCACAATGAACGAGGAGGAGGCTGCCGAAGCAGTGCGCGCAATCCGGCCGAAAATCGCAGTTCCGATGCATTATGGAAAAATCACTGGCGGAGACCCATATAAATTTGAAACGCTTGTGGGTATGGCTGCTAAAGTAAAGATTTTCTGAGTTTATTGTACGTCAATAGCTAATTTTTTGATAATTCTGCCGAAATCCATATAAAGATGGGCAAACAATTAGGCACTTAAAGGTGAATATGAATGAAACTTGAAGAAATAGGAAGTTACGCATTTATCGCCGGTGTTGTCATCGCGGTAGTTGCAAGTTTTGTGAGTCTTAATTCGACTCTTGTAACCGAAGCGCTTGTAGTGCTTGGGCTTATCGTTGGTCTGATAAATGTGACCGAGAAAGAAACGCAGCCATTTTTGGTAGCGACAGTTTCTCTGGTTCTTGTTTCCTCTCTTGCAGGAACTGGCCTAAAGGAAGTTCCGGTAATCGGGACACAGCTTCAGGGCATATTGCTCGGGATAATGACTTTTGTAACTCCTGCAGTGATCGTAGTTGCTCTGAAACAGATATATAGCATAGCGAAATCTGCTTAGACTTTTTAAAGCCAGTTATATCTACTATATCCGCCTCCGAAAGGAGGCGTTTTTTCTTTTTTTCTAGGCTTAACCAGCAGTTTCGCGTATGCGTAGCGGATTTGGGCGCGTCGCAACGAGCCATAAAACTGCATGTTAAGTGACCCGCACCAAAGCGTTGGGGGCGACCGAGCCGAAGGCGAGGGAGAGTCGGCGGGCGAGCGGCTTTGAGGCGGGCGTAATATCTAACAAGTGATGAAGCGGCGAAAAGCTTATAAATTTCTGCTTTCGATGTATGTTTGATACCTATGAAAATTAGGATAACGGACTCTGATGCATTATACAAACAAGGAGAGTTAAGCGGAAGCGAGTATAAAGGAAAATTCAACAACACTACGATACTGGCATTTTACTCTCTCCAAGATATGGTCACTTTTGCACGAGCATTTGCGGAAGATTATATTCCTAAAAATAGCTTTGAAATGTATAGACAACTTCACATGGCAAAATCTGGACCTGCGGACAATCCAGACGAAAAAATGTTGGAATTTATGGGAGTAAAACCTGAAAACCCAATTCCTGATACTTGGCTGGTTGTTCCAAAACGAAATTACAATGTTGTTGAAGAATTTTTGCAAGAAAACTTTGTCGTGAAAAATCCCGATACTGAAATAGAGCATGTTGAACTTCTAATTTCTCAAATATGAATTCGGACGCCCGCCTCATTTTTTTCAGGCTCACCCGTCGATTTCACTTAACTCGCTGTTATGTCTACTTAAGTTCGCTTTTCGGGGTATTTTGTGGCGAAAAGCGAACTTTTGGCGCAGCTAACGCTCAGAATAACTTAGTTTAAGAATTATTTCTCTCCAGCCTGAATCGCCATGATGTCTTCCATTGTGAGCTTTTTTCCTTTCTTGAAATCCGCAAGAAGCTCGTCGGATTTTTCTTTGAGCTCTTTTCGTGCCGTTGCATCGTATGCTTCGCGGTTCTTTCGGGCTATTCCCTTCGAATCAAGATACTCATTATGTGCAACATCGGCTGCGGTTTTCGCTTCCATGATGCTTCTTGTCATTTCCGGGATGATTTCATCCATTTTCTTTATTTCCTCGAAAATTGCAAGAAGCTCTTTGTGGAATATTTCGCTTTTCTCGGAGTGCTCTATAACGAGCCTGTGTATGTCGCGCGCCTCTTTTTCAATAGTCCGTACAGCCTTTCTTGCGTTTTTCAGCTCGTCTTTTTTCTTGGTGTAGGAATCCATTGATTTGAGCTCGCGCCGCATAGAGTTTATTTTTCCCCACAGGGCATCTTCCGCCTTTGCATTCAGGTGCTTTGTCTGTACGTCCCATTCAAGGCGCTTTATCTCCTTTTCGAGATTCTTGGGGTTTTCCGAGCTTGCCTGTTTAATATGATTTAGCTCCTCGCGTATTTTGTTTAATGCATCGCGCTCTTTTTTGAGCCTTTCGTTCACTGCATCGCGCTTCGCCTTGTGTTCCTGTATTGTTTTGTTTTCGGCGTCTCTCTGGGCTTTTTTCTGCCTGAGGTCGTTTCGCAGTTTTTCAAGGCCGGAATATGATTGCTTGCTTTCGGTTATCAATTTTTTTACAGAATCATTAAGTTCATCGCGTTTTTTTCTGAGTTCGGTTGTTTTAGGGTTTTCATTTCTATCGTATTCAGAATTATTTGTGGCTGCGGCCGCTTCAGTTTTAACCTCCTTCGGTTTATCGTTTTCTGATGCGCCAGAAGCCGCCACGTTTTTTTGTTCCTTAGTTACTGTTTCAGGCATTAATATCCTCATTTGTGGTTATTGAGCTGATGTGATTTGTTGCAGAGAAATATATCTATCGTTCCCTTTCATCACCATTATTTTTGTCTCGAAAGATTTAAATACCTAACCATTTACGCCCATTAGCTTTAAAAAGAATGTTGCATAGTTGCTGAAAAGCCAGTAATTGAATCCGAGCGATGTCGCAAGGAAAGTTATTGTGTGGATGCTGAAATGCATGGTTATGCCAAAAATTATTGACATCATTATTGAGTAGACAAGCGTCATTATCATGCCGGTTGTCAATGCGCTCGTAATTGGTACGACATTGAGAAGCAGTCCCACCACGATATACCCCGAAAGCGGAACGATTACCTTGTCCATATCATACTGCCCTCGCATAACCGAACCAAGAGCTGAAGAGAATACACCGACAATTATTCCGGCAATCGGGTGGTATGCGATTGAGAAGAGCACTGTGAAAAACAAGCACAGGTCCAATCCCACAACAAAGGGAATGAGTTTCTGCGTCAGTTTTGAAAGCGCTGCAACAACGATTAATAGGATTGCAAGAATTGTTCCGCGAAGATAAAAGAAGAATGATGTGTAAGAAAGAAGCATTATCAGAAACGCAGCAACAACGCCGGTTATAGCAACTGAGCGCCTGTCCCTGCTTTTTTCAGATAGCGACATTGCGATGCGCCGGTATGCTTTCGCAATCATCCGGTATATTGTGCTTTGGCCCTCATAGATTTCCGGCGTTTCCCTTGATATAACATGCGACGGGGTTGAAAGCGCGCTTTTGACTTCGGCGAGCCTTTCAGGCTTTTTTTCCTTTTCGCCAAGAAGCGTGTCTATGAGCTTTGAGAAAAATCCAGACATTAGGTATAATTCGCGATTTATATTTAAATATGTGAATCCCGGCCCGAAGCAGAGCCAAAACGCATAAAAAGATTAGACGTTATTTATCTATTCATGTCAAAGAACGAACTGCTCGACGAACTTGAGAAATCAGACAGGGATTTTGCGCGCAAGCTGAACGAAATTCTTAGCATAATCGCAAGGCACAAAGCCATTTATGAAAAAGCAAAAGATCCCGCTATTTCACAGATATGGCTCGCAATTGTCGAGATTTACTCGCGCCAGGAAAAGATCCAGAGGCAGATTTCGCAAATGTCGCGGCCCGAGCTTGCGATATCTTCTGATACTACTTCGTCACGAATCTCGAAGCTCATCAAGAAGAAAAAGGAAAGCGCGGATATTCTTGATACGCTTGAGAATTACTGATGTGGCTAAAGCAAATATCACATATTTTATGCGCGAAAACTATATATACAACTTAGTATGTATATATATACAACTGTGATTTATGTGATTTAAATGATGCCGAAAAATAAGGAAACGCTTGAAAAAGAATATTTGCGGTGCGTCAAAAATAATGTTTTTGTGCAGATTCCTAAGGAAAAATATCTAGATTACGTCAAGGAGGCCTATTCTGATATCGCTTCTGCCGAACTGGAAATCGAAAAATCGCCGAAATGGGCGCTGGTAAAAGCATATCAGGCATTATTTCTTATGAGCAGCGCGCTGCTTATAAAAAAGGCGGGGTTCTATTCGAAAGACCATGGCTGCGTTCTTATCGCATTATTGAGGGAAAACGGGCTTTCTGAGACCGTATTAAATAGTATCTCCGACTTGCTTAAAAACAAGAATAAAAATGAGGATTTTTTCGAAGAGGTTTCAAACATACGGATTGCAAGAAACAAATATCTGTATCTTCCGCAGATTCAGCGGCAGATGAATGTATCTGTAAAAGACATTGTTGGCGAAATAAAGGCGTTGATAAAGATAATGGGGGTGGAAGAATGATTGAAAGGCTGCTGCCTCTGACAGAGAATAAGCTGGAGATTCTGAAGATAATATATGAATCCGGCGAGATTCATATGCTGGAAATATCGAAAAAGCTCTCGCTCCATCCATATAGCGCCCAAAAAACGCTGTTATCTCTTAAGCCGGTTCTTGAAGAGAAACGTGCCGGTAGAACTGTAAATCTGAAGGTTAACAAAAACCTGAAAGAAGTACGGGAACTGCTTTTCATCATAGAAGATTATAAAGTCGGATCCTCCGGCAAAAAGCTAAAATCAATTATCTCAAACATCGAAACCTTCTTTTCCGGGAATAAAAATGTATCGTTGTGCTGCCTTTTCGGAAGCTATGCGCGCAGTGCAGCAAAAGAAAAAAGCGATATCGATTTGCTGTTTGTCATATCTTCCGGCGAAAATGAGATATTAAAATCATGCCGCGACATCTCGGCAGTTCTCGGAAAGGAAATAAATCCGCTGATACTTACGGAAAAGGAGTTCGACGCCGCGCTGAAGACGCGCGAGCCGGCAATAGAAACAATTCTTGTGCCCGCGCAGAGGCTTATTTTAATAGGAAAAGAATATTTTTTGAGGAAGACTGCATGATCGCGCAGGCGATGAATGATGGTGTGGGGGCGTAAATTCCCGCCATCAAAAATAAAGTTCTCGACCGGTATCGCGCCGCCCGAGCGAATCTGTTGTCTCGTGGCTTGTGTGATGTATGCATTGCCAGAAGGTTGAGGGGGTGGTGCAGGGTTTGAGGGACAAATTTATTGATTTTCGTAAGTTCCCATCGTAATATGCGCTTTTATTGCTGCGACTTTTCGCGGGTTTAATTTAGGATATTTTTCGTATAGTTCTATTTCAGGTGTTCCAGACAGTAATTCATTTCTGATCAATTCATTGAATGTGCAGCTACTTTTTATCTTTGGATCTTCGATTGTGCCAAGAACAACTCGTTTTGGCATGTTTTTGCGTTTAGTGCAACTAACTTCATTAACAAAGAGAGCATGTTTGATACATTTTTTCTCCAATATGTTTTCTTTGTTGTTATTATCAATAATGATATCCCTATATCCTAGTTCATCTATTTTTAATGAAGTGTAACCCTGTTTGGTTGCGTTTCCGATTATTATTTCTCTATTTCCGGATTTATTCGCTCTCATTGAAATCGGATGTTTCTTTTCATCATACCATTCGGGATGTCTTTCAAAAAAGAACATATCACCATACATTCGGGTTCCATTGGGATTTTGATATTCATATCTTTCAAGGCTTTCACAAAAAAATGGTTCAATTTCCCTATTCATCAGGTGCGAGACAATAATTTGTGCTGCCAGTGCATCATATTGTGGTTTCAATTCATTGATTAGTCGTTCGTGATATTTCCACCAGATGCCGCTTTGCCAACCCTCTGGCGAAAAATCAGATTCCTTAAATTCTTTATCCATTACAAAAACCGAAGGCAGGCCTTTGGCCAAGATAGGATAATCTCGAGCCAGATTGATGAGGTATTTTGTTATTCCGTCGCTTCTTTTCTGGTTTAATTCATTCTCAATCTCTTCAGAATATTGATCCGTTAGTTCCGAGCATATGTATCCAGGATCGTCTTTTGAAACGATTGGCAATAGCTTTAATCCAATATTTGATACTTCGTCATAGAATATTTCTGATCTATGATCTCGTTTAGCCAAGAAATTTGTATGTATTATGCATTTGTTCTTTAATCCTTTGATATACGCATATATTAAAGACCAGGCAACAGAATCTTTTAGTGTTCCGCAATAATCCAAGCATAATATGTCAAATTTTTCTTCATTTTTCCATAAGTATTCTGTGTCGCTAAGGTGTTTTAGTTCAATTCCTAAATTAGCGGCTTCAAGGCATTTATAATTTTTTTTGTCTTCTTCAAGCCCGACAATATTGCGTCGTTTTATGCCGATTTTATCATATACTTGCTCAATTTCTAGTGAGGTTCCAGCAGCCTCATCATATCCTGGCAAGCACAAAACTTTCGCATCTTTTAAATCTACATCTAAATCCTTCTTATGGCTAAGTATGAAGTTCCTGAACATTTTTCTAGATTCGTTTTTGGATGTGTAATTCCAGTTTTGCTTAGTCATAGTTACTATGTTGTGGTAATAATATTTAAGCTTATAAAACGCCAAAAATACCTTAGAATTTGAAACAGAGCTAAATTAGTGCTTAATTCACATTCCCGAACTTCCATCCAACTGCATGCGACACTTTCTTGTAATTGTCCAGAATTTCCTGCGAGAGCTTGTCAGTCTGGCTTTTTCCGATAAGATAATATCCGGAAAGCATGAGACCGAGATTCGAAGGATAGTTCAGGTTTATTTTGCTCTTCGTCTGCGCGAAATCAGGCAGGTTCAGGCACAGCGCGGCTTCATTGGTTCTTTCATGCAAAAACCATCCATGCATTCCTTCAGCAATGCTTTTTCCGACAGAGCCAATGCCTAATGTTTCCCGGATTTTTGTCGCGCACATCTGGGCAACAGGCTCGTTTTCATTCGCAGAAACAACAGGGATAAAAGAATATTTTTTCAATTCCGGCGCCTTGATGCCTTCGATATATTTTCTGATTTTTGACAAATCTTCTTTTGGATTAAGCGCGTGAATCATTGATGCATAAGTGCTTATATTATACGATGGCGGGTCCTGGAGGCACGGAAATGTGATTATTTTTTTGACCCGGGGTCCCAGTGGCGGGTTTTCGGCGCACGTCAGAAGCATGCAGTCGCCTTTGAACGCCTGCGCAGTCTCGAGCCACTCGCGCTCTTTGCCGCCGGATGCGGAAACGATTATCTTCTGGTCAAAATTTTCAGAATATTTGAAATAGTGCTTATAGTTCGTAGTGTCTGCGGCAATTCCGCCAAAATGGTTTGCGTAGATTTTTGCGGTCTGGAATGCGTTGCCTGAGCCCATAAACAGATGGAATCCTTTTTTTATCGGAACCTCGGGCATTTTCCAATTTTGGAGATTGTCAAGCACCTTCAGCACATATTTGTCAAGAGCCTCTATCATAAAATCACAAATGAGTATGCGTCAATAAATATTAACTACGCTACAGATGAATATATACTTCTTCCGAGTCCCGCGAGAGCGCCCATATCATTCACAAGCATATCGTTGTAGTCAAAAAATCTTCCCGGAACATAGAGCTGCAGTATCTCGGTTATGCTCGAATATGCAATGCTTATAAGTATTGTCATGATTAGCGCGCGTTTTCCGTTCATTCCTTCCGATTCAAGGGCGCGCTTTAAAAGAAAGCTGAAAATAAAAAATTCGCCGAAATGCGCAAGAACTGACGAAAACGGAATTTTGTCCGCAACAGGTGCGATAGTGCTTCCGGGAGTTGTTGAAATCGCAAGGATGATAAGCGCCCATGCGGCCGAGGCAGCAAGATATTTGTTTTTCAAGTTACTCGACCTCTATCTTTTTTACATGGGTTTTCTTTACGAATCGCTCTATGATTTCCTCGAAGTTTTTCATCGAGCCGCTGTATGAAAGATATAATTTGTGCTCTTTCTTTTCTTTGTCAAAAATAATTTTTGTGACTATCGGCGCTTCCAGTTCATCCAGCGTTGTTTTTATGTGCTTTGGATCTGTAAAAGTTATCGAAATCTTTGCAGCATGATGCCCGAATTTGATTCTCTCGAAATAAACGTCAAGCAGAAGAACCGCCCAGAAAAGAACATAAAATATCATTCCGTATGCAATAAGCCCTGTTCCGATAGTCATTCCGAAAGCAGCGATTCCCCAGATTGCTGCAGCAGTTGTAAAGCCAAACACTTTCTCAGGACCTTTTATCAGGGCACCTGCTCCAAGGAAACCTATGCCGCTTATCGTGCCGCTCAGAAGAGGAAGCGGTGTCGAGCCATCGGAAAACGAAATCGCAACTATCGAAAGAAGCGCAGATCCTATTGCTACAAAGACAAAGGTTCCGAAGCCAACCGGCTTTTTCCTTGACTGGCGCTCAATTCCGAATATCAGCGAGAGAAGAAATACAATTACCAGGCGTTCTGCAACTATCTGCGAGGTCAATGGCTCCATACAAGTTATTGACTAAAGTTCTTTTTATCCTTTTCAATAATTTTTCAGGTCAATTCTTTTTATTCATTCAGTAGGTTCTACTCATTACCGCGCTTTAATTTACCCTTTTAAAGATTTGCCGCTAATGAATAACCATTTAAGGTGATATTTTGAGAACACTAAAAGAATGGCCGGATTCTGAGGACTATGTCATATGCACAATCTCTGAGCTGAATCCAAACTCAGCGGTTGCTACACTTGACGAGTACAACGGGAAAAAAGGCATGATTCATGTTTCTGAAGTGGCCAATACAATGGTCCGCGACATCAGGAGATTTGTCAAAATCGGCGAGAAGGAAGTTGCAAAAGTCCTTTTTGTCGACCCTCAAAGAGGCTATGTCGGATTATCATTGAAGCGCGTCAAGCCTTCAATCCAGCGCGAAAAGATACTTGAGTTCAAGAATGAGAAAAAAGCCGAGAAGTTCATGAATTTTGCGGCAAAGGCTGTGAAAAAGACAATCAAAGAGGCCTATGATGAGGCAGGATACGCGCTCATGGAAAAATACGGCGGGCTTTATCCGGCTTTTGAATGCGCGAAAACCGGAGGCAAGGATGTTCTTATAAAAGACGGGATTCCTGCTGCATGGGCTGTCGCAATTGCGGATGTTGCCGAAAAAAACATAAAGGAAAAAGAAGTTGTAAAGACGCTGATACTATCTCTTGAGACATTTGCTCCGGACGGCGTAAGCGCGATAAAGAAAGCTCTTGAGCTGAAGGACAAAAAAGGCGTGGAAATAAAATACATAAGCGCCCCGAAATTCAAGCTTTCAGTTACCGGCTCTGATTATCCAACGGTTGAGGCGCGCATTGCAAAAATCATAAAGAGTGCCGAGGAGATAATGAAAAAATCCGGCGGCGAAGTCAAGGTTGAGGAAGAATCCGCTGCGTAAGACAATTCGAGAGCGTATGGTATCTAAAACGAAAAACAAATATTCTTGTCCTGTTGACTTAAACGGAGTCACAGATATATTCTACAATAAATCACCAGCTCATAAAGATTCATACAAAGACGGAATATATAATCAGGCGGTGGATTTTATATGCCCTGAAGGAATATCTATCAAAGCGGCTTTAGGAGGAAAAGTCGTTGAAGTGGTTTGCAATAATGGTATTGGCGGAGATAATGAACGTTTCGATAAATTCGCAAATTATATTGAAATCGAGCATCCAAACGGCGAGTACTCCGAATATGAGCATCTGAAAAAAGGCAGCGCTTTGGTAAATGTTGGTGACGAAGTTAAAGCAGGGCAGCCGATTGCCGAGAGCGGGGCAACCGGCTGGCTTGCAGGACTGGGCCCTCATTTGCATTTTATGGTCGGAATCTATTGAAAAACAATCAATGATTATAAAACGCGAAAGATTGTCTGGATGAGTGAATTATGAAAACAATACATTTCTGCTCAAAATGCAGGGAATATACGATGAAAGAAACTTGTTCTGTTTGCGGAAGCACTGCGATAGACCCGAAGCCGCCGAAGTTCTCGCCGCTTGACAAGTGGGGGAAGTATCGAAGAGAGATGAAGGCAGTAAGCCATTCTAATAAATAATTCTCCGTATTGCTGTTTAGTAATATTTGTTAAGTGTCATGTTTTTTGTATTATCTTTCCACAAGGAATATTTCGCCCAAATCGCTGCCTGAAGTTTCGCAGGCGAAACATTGAGTTTCTTTGCATAATCCGAAAATACGTCTTCATACGAAAGATATTCTTTTTTTGTCAGTCCGCTTACTGTGGTATAATCGGATATTTTTACATCATACCCCCAGCTTGACAGCGCCCTTAATACCCACAAATCTATTGGAACAACATTTTCATAGCCGAGTTTATTCAGAAGCAGGGATGTGCATTTGCGGCTCATTCCGGGTGCTTCTTCTGTAATTTGCTCGCGGATAGGGTATTCCTCTAATCTGTTGTTGCCTATGTCAGCCATTATTTTTTCAGCCATTTCCGACTTCGGCCACCATTCTGAGAAGTCGCAGACGCGTCCATATTTCATATTCGGGAATCTCGTCCCTTTGATAATTCTTTTCAATTTTGGCTTTGATTGAAGAATATTTTCAGGAGTATCCAGTCCGTTTTTAATGAGCTGATTGTAAATCTTTACGTGGTTGGTGTAGTCTTGTGCGGCAGATAATATGCAATAAAGCCCTCCTCTGAATATGTTGCTTTCGTCTACAGGGCTTATCGATTGTTCTTCATAAACCTTTTGAGCGTTTTCAAAGTCAGTCTCGGTTAAAATTACTGCATGTTCGAAATATTTCTTGCCGCGTATTTTTTTGACCATATGGTTAAGACAGCGAGAAAATTTAAATATCCTGAAAGGACTCTAAAATATATTCGGATACATCCTGAATTTCAGCTCTTTCATCACAAAAAGCGTTTCAGAGTCCTTGATTATCCCTGAGAATTTCAGCTTTATCTCGTTCAGAATCTCGTTGAACTGCGCAAGATCTTCTGCATGGATTTCTATGAAATAATCCCACTTTCCGCTGAATGTCCAGACGCTGACAATATATGGGTGATGCTTGACATAGGTGTCGAATTCTTTGAATTTTTTCTCATCAAGATTCCATAGTGACAGCGCGACATCTCCCAAAACATGAAGCCCGAGCTTTGCCGGGTCAAGCACTGTTGTGAACTGCTTTATTACTCCGTTTTTCTTCAGGCGCTCGATGCGGTATTTTATTGCATCATGCGAGAGATTTGTTTCGCGCGCCATCTTTATCATCGGCATGCGGGCGTCTTCCAAAAGGAGCGCAAGAATCTGCTTGTCAGTTTTGTCGATTTTCACAGCTTCGGATGAATTTGTACTCATAATACAATATTAACGAAAAAAGTATATAAATTTATCGTAAAATACGCGAAAAAATAAAGAAAATATAAATAATATCTAGTACATAGTTACTGATAAGTGATTAAAATGGTAACTAAAGAAGAAGCAAAAACAAAGATGTCGTGTATTGCCAATTATTTACACAAAGAAGCAAAAGCAGATTTAGATACGATTGGAGCTGCTCTGGATGTGCTCAAATACCTCGAAGGTTCGAAAGAGAATATCGAGGTAATTGCAAAATATGAACATCCAGTATCTGAACATACTGCAGAGATACTTGCAAGATACAAACCCTCCGTACAGGAAATTACACTTCTCGAGTACATTAAAGAGAATGGCTCTGCAACAACTGATGATGCGATGAATCTTTTGGGACTCGCTCAAGCCCGTGTAAGTTCGCTTTTTCGAGGGCTTGATTCATTGGGTGTATTAACTTATAGGCAAGATTCAAGAAAAAAACGGTATGTAGTAAAGGATAAGGATTCAGTTGATGCAATATTGAAAGAATACGGCGGTTTTTCAAAGTACGAGCAAATCAGAAAATCGGCAAAACCTATATAAACCTTCGCGCCAAAACTTTCCTTATGAGAATAACAATGGTTGGATTTCTATCCAATGTAAAGCGCGCGGACCTCGAAAAGAAACTTGCGGCGTCCGACATCGTAGATGATACGGATATCGAGAACTTAGACAAGGTCGACGGCATGAAGGATGTTACAGTTGTCTTCAAGGAGCCGATTGATGCGCGTTTCATCGGAAAAACCATGATGGATCTTCTTGGAAACGTTGAGAAGAAAATGGTCGCGGAAGACGAGGAGTGACATCGAAGGCAAATCGTCGCGTTCTCGATGGAGCGACGATGAGGAATAGATTTTTTATTTCATTTCTTCATCATAATCTCGACAATATCCGCGTCCTGCACAATGTGTTTTGCCCCGACCTGCTGGCCTGCGAACTTAACTGATTTTCCCCAGATGTGCGCAGCCAAAAAATTCTTCGCAAGGTCTTTGTGTATATGCTCGCAGACATCCATCACCGTGCTTTCTTTTCGCATTATCAGCGGCTGCTTCATGTCGGCGGGCTTTCCGGGCTGCTTGAGATTTATGCGAATGATTCCGAGATTCTCAAACATCTTTCTCTTCAGCTCTTCAAGCCCGATTAATTTGTCTGCAGAAATAAAAACGCAGTCTTCACCGATTGTTTTCTTTACTTCAGAAATGTCAGAAACCGCATCGACTTTGTTTGCGACAATTATGAGCGGTATGTAAATCCTGTTTGCGGTAATGATGTCAATAAGCTCCTCGGGCGTTATGTCTGATTTTATCAGTATGTCCGCGTTATGCAGCCCATATTCGCCCATTATTGATTTTATCATGTCTTCTGAAATTTTTGTCAGCTTTAGCGCGCAATTTATCGCAATCCCGCCGTATGGCCGCGTTTCAATCAATACATCCGGCTTTTTCTGGTTGAACCGCACGCCGATGTTGTGGAGCTCTTTTTTCAGTATGTCTATCTGCAGCTTCGGTTTTCTTGCTGCGTCAACTACGAGAAGTATGAGATTTGCGTTTCGTGCAACCGACAAGACTTTTTTCCCAAAGCCTTTGCCGAAGGACGCATCCTCAATTATGCCGGGTATGTCAAGAATCTGGATTCTTGCGCCGTTGTATTCCAGCATTCCCGGGATTATGTCAAGAGTTGTGAATTCGTAGGCCGCAACCTTTGAATCCGCGTTTGTGATTTTATTTATCAGGGTTGATTTTCCAACAGACGGAAACCCGACAAGAACTGCAGTTGCGTCGCCTGTTTTTTTGACAGCATAGCTGATTGTGCTTGTTCCTGAGCGTTTCTTCTTGCGCATGTCTTTTTCTTCCTGGAGCTTTGCAAGCTTTGCCTTTAATTTTCCGAGGTGCCCCTGCGTTGCCTTGTTTGATGGCGTCTTGTCTATCTCGTCAAGGAGCTTCTGGATTTCGTCGTCTACGGACATAGTATTCATATATTGGAAAGAAAGGTTTAAGAGATTAGGTGCTGCCTGCAATTTGGGCATTTGCTGATTGTATCCCTAGCTCATTTGCCGGCATTACGTCAATTATCGAGCAGTCAGGCAAAATGCGCCAAGGTTTAAATATGTCTTATCATAATTATGCAAGGGTATTTCTATGAGGGCTAACTTTCTGGTTGTTTTAGCAGCCGTGATGATTGTTTTTGTTTCAGCAAGCGCTGGCGTTTTTGCAGAAGATCTGCATGAAAAATCAATTAATTCGCAGGATACTCACGGGAAAAAATATATTGTCGACAAATTCGGCGAAAATGATTTGAATAATCTTCGCGCGGAAGGCTGTGAAATACTAAAACATCACAAAAAAGTGGCTTCTGTTGAGTGTCCTGATTCTGTTGCGGCAACGCATAATCTCATGGAGGACATAAAGGTTTATGCTCTTGATATCAATTCTGACACCCAGATAGGCGCGCCTTCTGCATGGGCGCAAGGGTTTACCGGCGCAGGCAGGAAAGTAGCTGTAATTGATACGGGGATGGATTACAATCATCCGCAGCTAAGCGACAGCTATGCAGGCGGATGGAATGAAATTGCCAACAGCAGCAATCCGTTTGACGACAACGGCCACGGAACTCATGTTTCAGGAATAATAACTGCTAACGGGGGTGCTGTAAAAGGCGTTGCTCCTGGCGCGCAGGTTCTTGCATTTAAAGTGCTTGACAGCACGGGCTCGGGAAGCTTCAGCGATGTTATTGCAGCGATGTATGATGCTGTTGACGGGCAGGACGGCGTTTATGGCACGCCTGATGATTACAATCCCGATGCGATAAGCATGAGCTTGGGTACTGGCGCGCCTTACTTATACACCAGCTCAAACTGCGATTCTGCTTACACTGCGATGAGGGATGCTGTCGCTTATGCCAATTCAAGAGGCGTGGCGGTGGTTGCTGCCGCGGGGAATGACGCGCGCGGAGTTTCAATACCGGGGTGCATCTCCGGTGTGATAACCGTTGCTGCAGTTGACTCCGGCGATGCAAGGGCTTCATTTTCAGGTATCGGCGGCTCAGTTGACATCGCAGCACCGGGTGTCGGCATTAATTCAACAACTCCGGGAAATACCTATGCTTCATGGAGCGGCACTTCAATGGCAACGCCGCATGTATCGGCTTTAGTCGCGCTTCTAAGGCAGGCAAAGCCGAATGCATCTGTTTCGGAAATCACAAGCGCCATATATAATACGGCAAAAGATCTGGGCACGGCAGGATGGGATAAATATTACGGCTACGGCAGAATAAATGCCTCGGCAGCAATTGCTTATGTCCTGCCTCCGGTTCCTGTTGAACCAGTCCATGATGTTGCGGTATCTTCGATTTCATCTCCATCATCCGCAGTTCATGGCACTGTTGTTATGATTAGCGCCGTGGTTACTAATCTTGGAAACGTTCCTGAGACATTAAATGTGACTGCCGCAGACATCACAACCTTTTCAGTTATCGGCTGGCGGGCAGTGACTTTGGATCCCGGGACTTCACAGAACATAAGTTATTCATGGAATACTTCAGCATCGGTTATTGGCAATCATACAATTTCTGTGAATTCGGGCGTACTTGACGGAGAGGCCAATACTGTAGATAATGTAAAATCAATAGTTGTTGCAATTGTCGCACCTCCTGTTTTGCCTGCCATGCACATTTCAAGCATCAGCATAATAAAGCAGACATCAGGGTACAAAACAAGAGCAGTTGTAACTATGACGGTTGTCAATGCAACAGGTAGTGCTGTCGGCAGTGCAAACGTAAAAGGTGTTTGGAGCGGCCTGACGTCAGGCACAAGTACAGCGACAACAAGCTCAAGCGGAAAAGCGACATTTTACTCCGCATGGAAAACGCGGGCTAATGGCGCATTTAAATTCGCTGTAAGTAATATTACAAAAAGCGGATGGATTTATGACACATCTGCCAATAATGCGACAAGCGTGAGCCTGAACGTGCCGTAAAAGCGTCTTATTCGCGCCAAGTTCGCTGATTTCATTGCAGCCATTCATCTTCAATGAAAAACAGAATCATCATGCATGTTGACATGAATGCGTTTTTCGCGTCGGTCGAACAGAGGCGGCATCCGGAATATCGAGGAAAGCCCGTTGTTGTCGGAGCAGATCCAAAAGGCGGCGGGGGGCGCGGAGTAGTCAGCACCGCGTCTTATGAGGCGCGAAAGTTCGGGATAAAGTCCGGCATGCCGATTTCCCGTGCATGGCAGTTGTGCCCGAAATGTATTTTTGTTCCTGTGAATTTCAGGCTTTATCTTGAGGTTTCTGCACGAATCATGGAAATTTTGCGCAAATACGCTGACAAGTTTGAGCAGATCGGAATCGACGAAGCATTTCTTGAAGTCACTGAAAAGGCCCGCAGCATGCGCGTGGCGCAAAACATCGCACGCATCATAAAAAACGAGATACGAGAAAAAGAGGGCCTTACATGTTCTGTCGGGATTGCGCCGAACAAGTCTGTTGCAAAAATAGCGTCGGATTTCAAAAAGCCGGACGGCCTGACAGTTGTTGCACCGGATGATGTTGAAAAATTTCTTTTTCCAATGCCTGCGAATTCTTTATGGGGTGTGGGTAGAAAGACTGCAAAAGCCCTCGAGGACATGGGAATCGCAACCATTGGCGACATTGTTAAGGCAGGCCCAGCGCGTCTTAAGGCGAGGTTTGGCAAGGCAGGGCTTTGGTTCTATGAAACCGCGCGCGGAATTGATGAAAGCGAGGTTGTCGAGGAGTGGGAGCCAAAATCAGTTGGCCGGGAGGTTACTTTTGAGCGGGACACTGACGACAGCAATGTTGTTTTTATCGCGCTTGAGGAACTTGCGCATGATGTGCATAAAGAAGCCGTTGAATCAAAATACCGCTTTCGTACAGTTGACATAAAGGTGCGCTATGAGGACTTTCAGACGCACACGCATTCAAAAACATTGCCGTTTCATACGGATTCTTTCGACATTTTTCTTGGCACTGCAAAAGCCCTGCTCGAGCCGTTTCTTTATTCCGAGAAAAAAATCCGGTTGATAGGCGTGCGCGTGTCGAATCTTTCAAGAGGTGAAAAGCAGAAGACGCTGTGCGGGAAATGAACAGAAGCCATTATTCATTTTATTCGAGTCTGTCTTGCAAATGCAGTTTTATGGCGTCATCTATGTTTTTGACAGCTTCTTCGTAAGTTTTTCCCTGCGTATAGCATCCTTGAAGTTTCGGGCAAAATGCAAAATAGCCTGCATGGTCTTTTTCTATTACGGCCGTGAATTTGGAGTTTTTCATTTCCTTACACCAATTACAATTCGCAAAATTCGTCGACAGTAAGCCCTGCTTCTTCGATAATTGCCTTTAATGTTCCTTTCGGCATATCGCCGGGATGATTAGGAACCACAGTTCGCCTTTTTGTAGTCGGATTATAATATATTTCGTGGCTGCCTTTTGCATGGCGGTCGAAAACAAAACCTGCTTTCTTCAGTTTTTGAACAATTTCACGCGCTGAAAGAACCGGTAGTTTTGGCATAGAAATCAGAACTAGGCACTTATCCCTATTGGAATCTTGACGTTTTCAACAATTCTTTCGCGCTTTTCTTTAATCGGAAGCTTATCGCCATGCTCTATTGCGGATTCTATCAGTTTTTTTGCGACATCCTGCGCGATTTCCATAGTTTCGGCGATTGTTCTTCCCTGCGCGATTAAGCCCTGAATGTCTTTGCTTGTTGCAAGAAAGCCGCCCTCTTCGAGTTCCTCGATTTTGATGTTTATGAGATATTCGGACATATAATTTATTGTCCGAGAATGCTTAAATATGTTTTAAGCGCATTGATACTATGAAAAAACTACTTCTTACTTCTGCGGGACTGGCAAATTCAAAAATAACAGAAGCTTTCCTGAAATTAGTAGATAAACCTGCTTCTGAAATAAAAATAGTTTTTGTTCCAACAGCATCTCGAACTGAAGAAGAATTGCATTATGTTGAAGAATCGAAAAAAGAGCTTATTGGACTCGGAATAAAGCGCGAAAATATCAAAACGTTAAATCTAGACCGAAAAATTTCTTATGGCGATGTCACGGATTTTGACATGATTTACGTTTGTGGCGGCAATACCTTTTATCTTCTAAAAAAAGTGCGTGAAAGCGGCTTTGATGGCATAATCAAAAAATTCGTTGAAAACGGCGGCATTTATTTTGGAGTGAGTGCTGGAAGTAATCTTGCCGGACCAAACATAGAAATCGCTTCGCTGGGCGATGAAAATGATGTTGAATTGAAAGATTTTACTGGACTAAATTTGATTGATGCTGCGATATGTCCGCATTCTGATAAAAAAGATAATGAAAAAATTGATGCATTCAAAAAGAGAGCCAAATACAAAATAATCCCACTTACGGATAGTCAGGCGTTATTGGTTTTGAATAATGTTGTGAAAATTATTGGCGATTAATATTATTTTTTCTTCTCCTTCTCGTTCAATTCATCCTCAGTCATTACCTGTTCCTGCGCCGCACCATCCTTTTTCTTTTCGGATTCGTTTTCCTCAGGCACAACAATTTCCCCGCGTTCTTTCATGTCTTTCAGCTTTTTGCCGAGGTTGAGGACAAACATCTTGGTCTTCTCGCGCAGGTCATAGATATCGCGTTCAGGGATTTCGTTTTCCTTGCCGTCTTTTACCATGGTAAGCGCGCGTGTCAGATGCTCGAAAAGCTCTGCATGCGAGTCCTTGAAATCCGGGAAGTGCTGGTACATCACTTTCGGAAGGTCTTTGAGCGATTCAGGCGGAGTCACGCCTTTGTATTTCAGCGCCCCTACATTCGCTTTTAAGAACGTCTTGTAAGTATTCATCAGGACATTTGATTTTTTCTTCATTTCAAGGTCTTTGACAAGTTTTTCCATTCGCTTGACAAACTCGTCAGTCAGCTGCAGGTACTTGTCGACTTCAGCGCCGCAGTTCTTGCAGTCCTCGTCCTTTTTGTGCTCGAGTTCTTTTGTGAATTTTCGTATGTCCTCAGCATCCTTGACGTATTTTTCTTCAAGAATCCCGTCAGCTACAAATGATTCGCGAAGGGCTTTAGGCACTTCTTCCTTGTTTGGCGGAACGCGGCCTATGAACATCAATGCGCCCTGGCCTGCTGCAGCCATTCCCTGTTCAAGATAATGGGCTGCTGATTTGACTCTTGCGCGCGCATAATCCACGAATTCAGGAGCTGCCGCAATCTTTTTGTCAACAGCCTCCTTTGTTGTCGGGATTTTTCCCCTTCCAAGCATGCGTTTTGCCGGCATGAATACGCCGACGTCAAAAACAGGAACTCCTGTCCTTAGAATTGCGATAAGCACAGCTTCTGCGGTTCTCATATTTTCCCAGAATTCTGTGAGAAACATGAATGCCTGAATCGTTATGCCCTGGCCTTCGGGAATCTTGTGCGCCTCATTTGTCTCTTTTGCAACGCGCAGGATTTCGTTCCATATCCTGTCTTTGACTTCCTGCGGGATTTCAGACTCGATTTTTGTGTCATCCATCACGACAAATGTGTCGATATCGCTTGTTTTTTTGTGGTTTCCTGTTGCTGTTGAGCCGTAGACTATGACGCATTTCACGGTTTTTTTGAACTTTTCAATAAGCCTTCTCGAGAAATCCTGGGCTACTTTGAAGCGCCTTTCCTGGTCTTTTTTCTGCTCTTTTTCTTCCGGGGTGAGATCCTTTTTTTCGCCATTTTCCGCGCCTTCTTCCGGTGTTTCGCCGCCCTCTTTTTTTTCTTTAATTTCCTCAGGCGCGCCTTCCTTTTTTTCAGCGGGGGGTTCCTCTTTTTTTTCGGCCTTTTCTTTTCTTAGTGTGTAGCGCTCGTGAAGCTTTTTTGTGGGATTTTCAGCCGGCTGTTCCTGCTGTTTTTCCTTTTTACTCACGGGCTCTTTAGAAGGCTTTTTTTGCGAGTCTTTTGAAGGCATAATTATCAAATAAGTATATGTGAGAATGGCTTTAAATAGAAATTTCCGGCGGTATATTTCTGATTTTTTATGAAATGGCTTGTTAACGCATTATGCGTTCCCCGAGGTCCATCCGCAGCCTTCCTTCAGCAAAAGACGACCTTGCAAGCCACATGTTTTTTGGGATGCGCATGATTTTCAGGTACATTTTTTCAGGTGCGATAGCCCGTATTTCTATGGATTCGCCAAGGAACATGATCTTTACGTCGTTTCCGGATAAGACTTCCGGAAGTTCTGCGTCAATTGTTATCCGGCCAGGAAGCCTTGTGATGTCTGTTTTCGGTTCGACAACAAGGAGCTTTTTGTTCGGCGTGTTAAGAAAACTGTTTTGATTCTGCCTTTTGGAATATATTTTGCGCCCTTCAAGCTGCGCATTTAATCTCTCGCGAGGTATTAGTTTCACTGTAAAATTGTTCTTTCCTTCAGAATTTTCAAGCGAAGCCATTATTGAGCAGGTCAGCTCCTTTGTGAATTTTTCCCTGATTTCTTCTATGTTTGCCCCGCAAAACGCGCAGAACTTCCAGTTTTCGTCCATTGCCGAATTGCAGTTAGCGCAACGCATAAGCCGCCCTCACTTATTCATAACTTTTTTCAGAATTTCCGCAGGCTCGTTTGGCTTTATCTCAAAGCCTTTTGAAGTGAGCGACAGAATCATCCAGAAGACGTCGGATATGCAGCGAAGTGATGCTACGGCGCTTACTTTTTTTCCCTGAAATACCAGTGTGTCGCCGTCATAGTCAAACGTTATCTGCTGGAACTTGCTCGGGTCAAGATCGATTTGCTGGCCCTCAGGCCCAGTAATTATTAGTTCTACTTTTTCCGGCGGTTTTATCTCTACAGTATAGTCTGCCATTTTTTATCATTCTCCATAATTTCTGGATAAAAATCATCTCGTTCGCTTTGCGAACTCGAAGCTTTTCAACCTTCGGTTGAAAAAGCCGAGAGCGAACGGATTTTGAACCATTCGCCATTTGCTTTTGGTTCAAAAGCTTGCCACAGAGTGGCATGATTTTCAACCAATATTTTATGCCTTGGGTTGAAATTCACAAGGTACAATATTCTATTGCGCGAGGATGTATTTAAAGAAGTTAAGAGAGGGCTTTGTGTAAAAAGCAGCTTCTGTGTATAAAGTCAAACTTAAAAGTGCGGAATTACGTTCTCTTATTTTTAGAACCTGCTTCTCTGACATAGAGCAGGTAGGCCAATGCGCCAGTCACCCATGCAATGAGAAGCCCCACCCCAACTCCCCTGAAGTAAGCGAGGTTCAGGATATGTCCAACAGCCAAAAGAACAACACTTATGACTGCTTCAAGCACTATAAGTGCCTTATATCGCCAACTTGGATACCAAAGATTATCTTCTGCCATATTCTCGCCTTTTATTCCAAAAACTTTTTCATGGGATTCCAATAATAGTCGCGCCATCCAAGTTTTATCGATTCGTATGCTTGCACCGGCACGCCGGTCTGAACAAACCTGATTTTTGTGCCGCGTTTTGTCCTTTCCAGGATGAATTCAGCCCTTGAATAATGCCCCTCAGGCCATGTGTCCTCTTCCGAACGCCATGCCTGGACAATTTTTTTGTCCGGGACAAGCTCAAGATTGGTTCCGCTGATGCTGCCGCTCCAGACCGAGAACGTTCCTCCTACTTTTCTGCTGATACGCGCCTTTGATTCAGTGAATTCCGAATGCTTTTTCGAATCCATCAGCGCTTCATATATTTCATGAGGGCTTGCTTTTATGGTCATTGACTGGCGAATTGTTTTGGTTTTCATGGCTCCTCTTGCTATCCAAAAGCAGCTGGCAACTTAGCAGCTTTACATATCCTTCTTGTTCTGCCACAGTCCGAGAATATTGTCTTCAGTGTCCTTGAAATATGCGGAGTATCCCGTGTCGCCGACTTCCATTTTTTCCTTGACAACTCTTCCGCCCATCTTTTTTATGGTCTGCAGCGTCTCGTTGATATCGTTGACATCTATTGTTATTACGGGCGAGTTTATAGGGTTTGAGCGTTTCATCATCCCGCCGTTTACTGCGCCAGGCACGTTTACCATGCCGTCCTCATCTGTCGGTGCCGTTTGCAGAATAGTATAATTCATATCAGGCATGTCAGTTATCTTCCATCCGAAAACATCGCTGTAGAATTTCTGGGCGCGCCTTATATTTTCTGCAGGTATCTCAAAATGCACTACGCTATTCATACAATCACATCCCTTTAGTGTATTTGTTTAAACACGCTATATATAGATTCCCGGGAACGTGAAAAATTTACGGCGGATGACGACAAGCACTGAGGGTTCTTTCGGACAAGGGAGGCACTAAAAAATACGGCCCGATGGGGAGACAAGTTTATTACTAATGCGCGAAAACATATGTTTAAAAACATTTGCGGCGCAGTTGTGATTGTGTGGTATTATGGATATCCGACATGCAACATTTGTTAAAACAATTACTTGTAAGAATATTGATGAATTCTATGACTCGCTCCTAAAAGGAGAAGTTATTTCTGCAATTAGGGAATTTGCAGGAGTTGCAGATAATCGACAGGTTATGTTGGAGTCCAATCACTATAATTTTGAAAAAATTAAATCAGGACTTGGTGATTTGGATGTGTCTGAAATACCCGAAAAGGACAATAATAGGCTCGTAACTTTACCTGATGCTCGTAAACTCATAGAGTGTGAGGAATCTATGAAAGAGTATGGTATATCGAACGTAGCGTATTTTGAAATGGGCAATTTACCGACAGAATTTCCCAGAATTAGTGTATGTTTTTTGAACTCACAGATTCGTAATTCTGATTCTAAACAATATTTATTGAATTTGGGTTCTATAATAATTGATACAGAAGAAAATATATCTCGTACATACAAAAATTTGGCAGACCGTTTTATAGCTATTGGATATTTGGAAAAAAAGATATAGTTTTGGCTTTCTTCAAAACCCAACCACAATCTTCACATCCTCGAACGTCGACTTCTTTTTTCCAGAATGGATTAAAGAAGACGTACGATGCATTTTACTTATAAATTCTTGAGCGCTTGTCAATTTTTATTATGCCGATGGAATTTGAGGTATAATCGACTTCGTAAATAATTCTGTAGTCGCCTACCCGAACCCTGAATAGCTTTTCCGTATATCCTTCCAATGCTTTAGTGTCATGATTTATGGGTGCAGTTGCAAGCGCCTCTAATTTTTTGATAATCCTTTCAGCCAGCGATTTGTCCGCCTTTTTCAGAAAATTGCTTGCCTGGCTCGCATACAGAATACGGAACATCATACCCCCAGTTCCTGCTTTAAGCGCTCGTGAGAAATAAGCCTGCCTGCCGCTTTTTCTTTTCTATATTCCAACAATGCCTTATAATCATCTTCAGTCATAATGCTATCTGCATCTACCATATGCTCTTTTATTTCCACTATATCCTTTTCGATTTTTTCGAGTTTTTGCAGGATTAGCTGTTGCTTATCCGTACCTGTTGTTTCGCTCATGTCTCATATAATGGGTTTCAAAGGTTATAAATCTCTTTCTTTACCTGAAGCGGCTTCGTGCAATGTCGTTTCGGCTGATTTATGAGGCGCGCAGCCAAACACTAGTTCTGCATAAGTTTGAGCATGGAAGATGATTTATCACTGACGCGCGAAAATAGCCATTTATAAATTTTTACGACTTATGCGTATTAATTGATTTTATGGCTGAAGAATCTGCGCAACTTAATTTAATATTAAAACGTCCGCATATATCTGACTTAATGCCGTTCGTAACATCGGTATATGATAATATACAAACACCTTCGGGTGAAACGAAGCGGCTTTCTAATGAGTTTCTTTTTGGTCATCTGATAGATATTTTTAATATAATCCCGCAAGAAATCTGCGGGCTTCAGCCCGTCAGATGAATTGCGGGCAATTGTCTCACTCTTAGCATTTTTCTGTTCAGAAAACCAAATAATTAGCGGAGCTTGGAGC
>Ga0172368_10001243_pt1 | contig 35428 bp, 38 predicted proteins | sample Lak11m_FD_114540 | JGI IMG/M metagenome (GOLD analysis project Ga0172368, IMG submission 114540) | Freshwater microbial communities from Kabuno Bay, South-Kivu, Congo - kab_022012_11m | ecosystem: Environmental > Aquatic > Freshwater > Lake | place: Democratic Republic of the Congo: South-Kivu... | reverse complement strand
GGGAGGAGAGAAGATCGATAAAATCACTGTTCTTACGAAGGAACAAAAAGAGATTATTGAGAAATTGGGTTTGAACGATAAACTGCTTTCCGGGAAGTAGTCTATAAAACCCTGAATGTCAGGGTGGAATACTTTGGGACTTTGGAAAAAGCATTGAAGGCAAAGAAAAACTCAGGGAAAAAGGTTATCAGGCTTTTGATCTAGGAGATTTCAAATCCCCTGGTCATGACAAAAAATGGGATAGGGATAACTAAATCAAATTGTTTCCATCCATGAACTTATGCCTCTACTATTTTTACCGTTTTCAAGCCGTTCTCCCACACATACGCCCGCATCCCATCTGCTCCTGCAATAAGCCAGACCGAGGTATCATTCTGCATCGTCTCCCTATCCCACAAAGAAGGCACCGCAGAAGAGACAGGATGAGTGTGATAAACTCCGACTATTTCCTTGCCGTTCTTCTGCGCTTCATTCCATGCATCATACTGCTCTTTCGGGTCAAGCTCAAAACTTCTATGTGTCCGCTTAACATTTCTTATAGGTCGGACTTTTTCGACATGCTCCGTCATTCCATCAATAGTTCCGATGAAAACACCGCAGGCTTCATAAGGTTTATTTTCTTCCAGTTCAGACTGGATCAAATCAAGCGCTGTTCGTGGTATTCTTAGTTCTTCAATCATAATCAGATTTAATAACCAAAGGAAAATTAAGCGAAAATATATTTCTATGCTTTGCGATTTTTGTAGAGGGCAAATATGAGATTATATACACTGCCGCGTTATACATGACTTGTTTTATTTTGTCAAACCATTTACCGCCAGGATCAATTTCCCTGTCGTCCAATATTATATTCTGGCCAGCCTTTTCCAATGTCCCTGGATGCGGATGAAGGTATTCCTTCCAAGCCTTATGACTATGACTAATGAATATTTTTTGTTTTTTCATGGAATTTCCTTCAATGAGGGGTTTAACCCTCAGTCTCTCTTTAAATGGCTAAATATATATTTAATATTCATGTTCTATGTTCAGTTCCAAAGAAAAGTTTTTGGCTTCCATCACATTTCGTGCGAATGAGGATTAACCCCGGGAAGTCAATGACGACAGGATTGGAACCTGATGCATCATATAGGATGCTAATAAGTGGCGACGTTAAGTTGAATATCAATAATTCAAAATGGTCCCGGATTTATTAACGGAACCAGCTGTGGGGTAACAAACAATAGAAGCAATAATAAAGTCGCTATTACCATCACAATATACACTGGTTTGTTCCAATCCCAGACTTTCTTTCCATCAAATATACTGAACGGGATCATATTAAAAAGCGCAAGAGTGATATTGACGATAACACCCAACCTACCTATCTCATAGAGAATACCCTGTTCGGATAACAGGGTAAAAAAAGCCAATCCAAGAAGAAGATTGGAAAGTGGTCCTGCAAGCGCAATACGCCCGTTTTCCCTGCGCTCTACATTGCCCCCATAGATCATGACCGCGCCGGGGGCTGCAAACAATATCCCGAATTCAAGTACGAGTATGAGCATCAGGAAAAGCATAATCGGGCTCATCCTGAATTCAGCCCAGGAACCGAACCTTTGCGCGACCAGCTTATGGCTCATCTCATGCACGATGAATGAAACGCCAACAGTAGATAAAGAAATAACAAGAGGATTGAAAATGCCATTGAGAAGTTCATCACCCGTCGGCTTAATTCCTGATCTTGACCATAGAAGAAGGACTGCAAAAGCATAGGAAATGGCCAGCCATGAAATAATTATATGGATTATTTCAGTATTACTTGTGCGGATGCTTCGCATGCTTCTGGTTTTTACCGTTTCCATATAGTATTTAGCAATACCGGGTTTCCCCTCGCCAGCTTTATCCATGCGTTTGAATAGGTTTTCCTGGCATTTAACCATTATCAATAAATTTAAATTTCATTGCTGCTTATTAGACATGATGTCACGACATATCATCTCAATGAAGGATTTTTCGCGAGATGAGATCGATATTATCCTGAACAGGGCAAGGGAATTCGAACCGATCGCACGGGGAAACACATCTTCGCTGCTTTCAGGCAAGATCCTTGCAACGCTTTTTTATGAACCAAGCACACGAACACGTCTATCTTTTGAAACAGCTATGAAACGCCTTGGCGGTGACGTGATCGACCTTGGATCGGTGGAATCAAGTTCGGTCGCAAAAGGGGAATCGCTTGCAGATACGATCAGGGTAATTGGAAATTACGCCGATGCCATCGTTTTGAGGCATCCGAGGGAAGGCGCGGCGCGGATGGCCGCTGAATATTCAAATGTCCCGATAATAAATGCAGGAGATGGCGCCGGGCATCATCCAACACAGACTCTCCTTGACATTTATACGATCATGCGCGAGAGCAGCCTTTCGGATTTGAGGATAGCCCTTGTAGGAGACCTCAAATACGGACGGACGGTTCATTCCCTCGCCTATGCTTTATCACTGTATCATGCAGACATGACGCTGATTTCACCAAAACAGCTCCAGATGCCAGATGTTATTAAGAAGGACTTGAAAAAGCAGGGCGCAAGCATCAGGGAAACTGCCAATATCGAGGATGTCATCGGCGATATCGATGTCCTGTACGTGACAAGGATACAGAAAGAACGTTTCCCCGACCCGGCAGAATACCAGAAAGTGGCAGGCATATACAGGGTCACGGAAGAACTGCTTGGAAAAGCCCGCGATAATCTAATAATTATGCATCCGATGCCGCGAGTCGATGAAATTGATCCTTCGGTTGACAGGTCTAAATATGCGCGGTATTTCCAGCAGTCTTTTTATGGTGTCCCCGTAAGGATGACGCTGCTTGCAATGGCGATGGAGGTTATATGAAAAAGGACGAAGATGAGAAAAATCCTTCAGGTTCATTGAAAAAAGAGATGCGAGTGCGCCCGATCCGACGGGGGACGGTTATAGACCACATCAGGGGCGGGCAGGCGCTCAATGTGTTAAAGATCCTGGGAATTCACGGAACAACGAAAGCTGTTGTGAGCGTTGTAATGAATGTACCAAGCGGTGTCCTGGGTTTTAAGGATATTGTGAAAGTCGAAGACAGGGAGCTTGAAGAGAAAGAAGTTGACAGGATAGCGCTTATCGCACCGGATGCTACTATCAATATCATCCGCGATTTTGAGGTCATTGAGAAATACAGGGTCGATCTTCCGGAACGTATCGATGGAGTGGTGAAATGCAATAACCCGAACTGCATTTCCAATACGCATGAGCCTGTTATTTCAAAATTCATGGTCAATAAGAAGCCAGTCGAATTAAGATGTGTATATTGTGACCATGTTATCTCTGAGGGGATAGCAGAGCATCTGATATAAGGTGCAAACCTTAATCTAAGAAAAAGTAGAATAGCATCTTATGGACGAGAACACTGTGAACAGGACAAAGGCCGCAATTAACGCCCTCATAGACATTGAACAGTTATGGATCGAGAATACCCCAAAATATAATCTCTCAACCCAGGAATTGCTTGTCCTGAAGAAACGACTTGAACGGGCCTCAGAGAACGTTTCAAAGATATATGAGGACAATAAGGAAAAATTACAGGCGGCAGAGGACGAGATCAAGAAGATGCATGCAGGAAAAAAAAAGAAATTGAGCCTTTGCTGAAATCATAAGACTTCTATGATCTAAGTGTGCGTTTGCATTTATTGATATCAAGATTCAGCGTATATTCTGCAAATTGCCGGAAAAAAAATGGAGTAAATGTCATGTCTGACAGGATATATTTTTCAATATGCGGCGAAGGGTATGGACATTCAAGCAGGGAAATAGCGATCGCAGTAAAACTCAAAGGGATGGGAGCCGACATATTGATGGGAAGTTATGGATATGTTCTTGAAAGGTTAAGCAAGAATTTTGACTCAATTGAACTTAAAAGAGAATTTGAAATGGTCGGGGATAAAGGATCTTTCGATCTTGGAGCCACCATACGGAAAAGCAGAAAAACAGCAATACTGTTCTCTTCGATGATAAAGGAGGAAAAAAAAGCCATCGAAAATTTCGATGCAACATGTGTTGTGGCTGATGGAAGGACCGCTGCTATATTTGCGGCTTTCCAGCTTGGATTACCCTGTGTTAATGTGTCGAACCAGACAAGTCTGGAACCTTTTTTCAGGGATAGTAATTTCTTAGTCCGCCTTATCGGAAAACCTGTCGAATTGACAATGCAAACCGCAACGACTCTTGCTGAAGTCACCCTGATCCCTGATCTTTTACCCCCGGATACAATATGTATCGGGAATTTAAGTAATAGCCGCCATATTATGAAAAAACAATGTTTTGTAGGGCCTGTGGTTTCTCCTGAATTTTTTGAGAGCGCCCATCAGGTGGATATGAAAACCCCTTTTATCCTGACCCTGCTTGGAGGACATTCTTTCAGGTATCCGATCTTTGAAAATATTTTAAAGATCGCAGATCAGTTTCTAGGATGGGATTTTCTAATATTCACGAATTTCAAAAGCGATCGTTTGCCTCCCAATGTGAAGATATCCGGATTTGCCGCAGATATCTCTTCATATATGAAAGCAGCAGACCTTATAATTACACAGGCAGGACACAGTACTGCAATGGAAATATTGACCACAGGGAAGCCAGCCCTTATTATTCCGGACAGGGGACAGATCGAACAGGAAAATAATGCCCAAAGGATGAAAGAACTGGGTGCATGTGAAACACTGGATTATGATTCCCTTGATCCTGAGTCTCTTTCTTTAAAAATAAGGGAGCTACTTAATGATAAGAGATATAGCGAAAAGGCAGCGCATTATTCGGGAATGTCAAAAATGATGAATGGGCCTCAAAGGTCTGCCCGGATCATAATGATGTTATCCGGTAGAATGCAGTGTTATTAATTCATGAGCCTGATATCTTTTATTGAATCAGTGGACAGATCTATTTTTCTGGAAATTAACCTTGATTTCCAGAATCGCATTTTTGATACGATATTTCCTTTCTTGAGGGATTTTACTTTTATTTTCTGGTTCGGGTTTATTATTTATTTAATTATCAAGAAGGAAAAGAAACTTGCTTTACTGATGACCGCCGGGATCATAGCCGGAGCGATGGTGACTTTTCCGATAAAATATTTTTTTGAACGCGAACGACCTTATGAGCAGATCAATTCCACCAGACTTATCGCCCCCACTGAATTTGATCCTTCATTTCCTTCCGGCCATACTGAAATGAGTTTCCTTGCAGCAACCATTGCTTCAAAATTTCATCCTGAATATAGAAAATACCTTTATGCTTTTTCAATTATAGTTGCTTTGAGCAGGATATATGTTGGCGTTCATTTCCCTTTAGATACTATAGGAGGAGTGATCATCGGCATCCTGGCTGGCAGGATTATGCTGATGATTGCAATGAGGAGAAAGAGTATATTCTGGGAAGAAAAAATATAGTATCGAGGAAAGGAGAAAAGGCAAAATCAGCCGGATTATTGGTGACTATCCATTAATTTTTCTGCCAGATCAGGGAAATCAATATCGCTTTCTGCAGGTAAAGAAGTTATATCAACATTATTTAATTTTGAAATGGAAGAATGGCAATGAAGGCTGAGTATAATCATATCCTTTTGTCCAGAAACCATAGTCCAATTTCACACAATTTTTAAACTTATCCGTTTTTTCAAGGAGTTGCGATGCCATTAAAAAGAAGAAACTTCCAGCTAATTTAGCATCTTGAATCTTTTCCGGTATTAACTGTTCTGCTGCCTTTGATACGTGCTCCTCTATATCAGATATGGTATCCCTAAATGCAATAATGGGTTCGGAGATATTCATTTTAATAGCAAGAAGTTCCGCGACATCTATTGCCCCTTCCATCGAAGACATGGCACGGCTGCTCATCATTAAATAATTTGAGTATTTGAGTTCTTTCGGGTTTAATTTTTTCTTTAGCTTATCATCTAAATTATACAATGCATGTTTAAGATCTTCCCTATTTCTAATTAAGGTATCTCGTTCTTTGAATTCATCTGGTTTTGTACTTTTTAGTACTTTCTGATAATTTTTAAATTCTTCCCTACAATTTTGTAAATCTTCAGTATCCAATTTATAAAGATTTTCAATGACTTTATTTGAATTATCTCCTTTCAGGTGGAGAGTTAATTTTGATTCATAGGTTTCATTTTTGGTAATTGTAAGTCCAAAGCCCTTATATAAAGGACCTGCACATGCCAGGCATTTACCTACTGAGCAAGCGAGTTTTGATTTTAATGAACCTTTAGCTATTTCCACAAAATTAGTATTAGCTTTCGAAATCCTCCCCTTATCTTCCGAGGAGATTGTAGTTACCCCGTATTCTTTATTGTAAAAATATGGCACTACCCGGTAATTGGTTGCGTATACAAAATTATAGAGTTCTTTTATATTGCTGGATTTAGCTAAATCCTTTATATTAGATGCTAGCGGTTTTTCTGCACTGGCATCTAATATTTCATGCCAACCGACCCTTTGGGCAAAATAAGATGGGGATATTTTGTCCCCTCCGGTTATACAAGATTTGCCTATATATTTATTATTATCCCAACCCCTGGCCTTAAAAATTTCATTCCATTCATCTACCCTATTTTTTAAAAAGATTTCATCATCATTTTTAGTTTCGATCAAATTGTTATATGTTTTGTATCCCAACTCCTGAACTTTTATTTCTTCAAACCTGTTGAAATAGGGAATACTCAGTTTAAAATCAGGGAGTTTGTTTTGCTGCAATTTTAATCTCGCAAAAAATTTATTGTAACCATCCCCGCCATATTCCTTAGTATAATCAATTAGTGGGACAACCCATCCCCCTATGACCATTTCCGCAAAATCATTTGGATGAATTCCAGTAAGATAAGGATTATTATTATATTCGCCGGGTCTTAGTGGTACTATAAGTTTATCAAAAAATAATCGATAGTAAGGTATATCGGCAGATTCTTCACGCAAATAAGTAAAAATATCATTTTCTGAAAGGACATCCTTGTACGCATCCAGTGGTTTTCGGATTTTTCCCAAACCACTCAAATAACCCAATTCTGATTTTTTGAATTCGTGATATATTGTAGAAGTCATGGGCGTGTAAATTTTTCAGTAAATTACGTTACTGCTACTACTGATATATATAAATAAATTACCAACCGATATGTTTTTCATTGATTTTAATCAATTAAGCATCTAAATGAACCTTATATTAGTATTAGTGTTAGGAAATAAACTCCTGTCCGGGCGAATTCATCCTGAACTTCAAGGCAGAATGGATATCGGAATACAGGTATTTAAGGAGAAATCAGCAAATTATATAATTCTAAGTGGCGGCAAATCAAATCCTGATGTAAATTATGCAGAATGCGAAGTTATGAGAGGTTATGCTATCGAAAAAGGTTTCCCTCCAGAAAAAATTATTTTAGACCATAATTCACTGGATACTATAGGAAATGCCTACTTTACCATGAAAATTGTTGATGATTTAACAAATTGTTCTGAAGTTTATGTAATAAGTTCCTGTTATCACATGAAAAGAGTTAAATTTATTTTTGAATTATGCTATAAAAATTGTTATAATTTAAATCTTGATTATTGCTATCATATTGAAGATTCTTATGCTAAAAGTAAAGAAAAAAAAAGTATTGAAAAGGCTAGAAAATTGTTTGAAAATATCGTGCCGGGGGACATAGAAGAGATTAGGAAACGGATTTTTACTTTACATGAACTATACAAAGTGGATACAAAATAGATTTACTTCGATCTCGAATATCAATCCCTCAAAATAAAATGGCGGTTCTCATGCTTCGAAATTAGGCTGCTGATATTCTGGGCGTCCGTATCCGGATTTACGTTTTCTCCTTAATTGTTTTCTGATTTTTCAAAGTGTTTATATAGGATAGAATAATAGAGCAACAAAAAATTCTAATATAAGAGGTAAATAAAATGGGCAGACGAAAGAAAATGGTCGAGAATGTCATTCAACTGATGGATAAACCGCAGTTTATCCGAAATATCGGTACGGTTGCACACATCGACCATGGAAAAACTACATTTTCAGATAATTTGCTTGCAGGCGCAGGTTTGATCTCACAAGAACTGGCTGGCGAGCAATTATTCATGGACTTTGATGAAGAAGAACAGAGACGTGGAATTACAATTGATTCCGCAACGGTTTCGATGGTGCATTCGTATGAAGGACAGGAATATCTGATCAATCTTATCGATACACCCGGGCACGTTGATTTTGGCGGCGACGTTACACGGGCCATGAGGGCAGTTGATGGCGCTGTAGTGCTTGTGGACGCGGTCGAAGGACCGATGCCACAGACTGAGACCGTGTTGCGCCAGGCGCTTCGTGAAAATGTGAAGCCAATTCTTTTTATTAACAAGGTTGACAGGCTTATCAATGAAATAAAACTCACTCCGGAAGACATGCAAATGCGTCTTGGACTTGTAATTGACAAAGTCAACAAGATCGTTAAGGGCCTGAAGCCTGATGAATATGATAAATTGAAATTAGACCCGGTTGTTGGCAAAGTTGCTTTTGGATCAGCCCTGAATAACTGGGCAATCAGCATTCCCTACATGAAAAAGACCGGTATCGGATTTAAGGAAATAATCGAATACTGCAAGGCCGACAATCAAGCTGAGCTTGCTAAAAAGTGTCCGCTGTCCGTTGTTATGAATGATATGATCATACGATTCCTTCCAAGCCCGATCGATGCACAAAAAGAAAGAATAAAAGTTATCTGGCATGGCGATAAGGAAAGCGAGATCGGAAAATCCATGATCAACGTAGACAGGAATGGCAAGATAGCCCTTATGATTACCGATATCACTACTGACCCGCATGCAGGTGAAGTGGCAAGCGGGAGGCTTTTCTCAGGCACTCTTGAAAGAGGTAAGGAAATATTTATTTCCGGAATGCCCAATGCCAACAGGATACAGTCAGTAGGTATTTTCATGGGCCCGGATCGACTTGAATGCGATAAGATCCCAGCCGGCAATATCGTGGCTGTGACAGGATTAACTGATGCGATCGTGGGTTCGACAGCATCATCTGATAAAAACATGACGCCTTTTGAGAGCATAAGGCATGTTAGCGAACCTGTAATGACCGTTGCTGTCGAAGCTAAACATATGAAAGACCTTCCAAAACTGGTTGAAGTATTAAGGCAGGTAGCAAAAGAAGATCCCACTCTTAAAGTAATGATCAACCAGGAAACAGGAGAACATCTGCTGGCAGGAATGGGTGAACTGCATCTTGAAGTCGTTGCAGGAAGGATCCAGCGCGACAAACACGTTGAGATCACTACATCAAAGCCACTGGTGGTTTACAGGGAAACAATTTCAGGCCATGTTGGGCCTGTGGAAGGAAAATCCCCCAACCGCCACAACAGGTTCTATGTTGAAGTTGAACCTTTATCCCCGGCCGTCATCGAACTTATCAAGAACAATGGGGTATCAATGAGGCAGGGAGAAGTTGAGCGCAGGGACATCCTGATGAAAGCAGGAATGAGCAAGGATGAAGCAAAAAGTATTACCCATATTTATGAAACAAATATGTATATTGATATGACCAAAGGCATCCAGTACCTGAATGAAACCATGGAACTTATTCTTGAAGGATTTGAAGAAGTCATGAAAGCCGGACCCCTTTCCCGTGAACCGGTAATGGGTGTAAAAGTAAAATTGATGGATGCAAAACTGCATGAAGATGCCGTCCACAGGGGACCCGCGCAGGTAATTCCTGCATCAAGGCAGGCTATACAGGCTGCAATGCTCATGGCTGGCGCAACTCTTCTTGAGCCTTTCCAGAAAGTGTTCATACAGGTGCCCCAGGACCAGATGGGCGGCGCAATGCGCGAAATGCAGGGAAGACGCGGCCAGATACTTGATATGAGAACTGAAGGCGACCTCACGATCATCGAAACAAAGGCGCCTGTTGCACAATTATTCGGATTCTCCGGCGATATCCGCTCCGCTACTGAAGGCAGAGCAATGTGGAGTACGGAGTTCCTTGGATTTGAACCGATACCTGCCAACATGCTTACTGAGATCGTGACCGGTATCAGGCAAAGGAAAGGACTTAAACTTGAATTGCCCAAGGCAAGTGATTTCTTAAGTCCCTGAGTAGCTTTAACGGAAGGTTTAAAAACAAAAACAACAATACGGAAGAAAAACAATCTTCAATAAATATAAAGGAGAAATTTTATGGCAGAGAAACCACATTTAAATTTAGCAGTTATCGGACACATCGACCATGGGAAATCAACCCTTACCGGGCGATTAATGTATGAAACTGGTGCGGTACCGCCGCACATTATAGAAAAGTATAGAGAAGAAGCAAAAGCAAAAGGAAAAGAATCCTTCGTGTTTGCATGGGTCATGGACTCACTAAAGGAAGAGAGAGACAGGGGTATCACTATCGATGTCGCTCACCAGAGATTCGACACAGCAAAATACTATTTCACAATCGTGGACTGTCCGGGGCACAGGGATTTCGTCAAGAACATGATCACAGGCGCCTCACAGGCCGACGCAGCCATACTTGTATGCGCCGCCAAAGAGGGCGTCCAGTCCCAGACGAAAGAACATGTATTCCTTGCAAGAACCCTGGGTATTACCCAGTTGATCATAGCAGTAAACAAGATAGATGAAGTAAACTATGATAAAGCACGATATGAAGCGGTAAAAGCAGAACTTAGTACACTTCTCAAGATGGTTGGCTATAAGCCAGATGAAATGAATTTTATCCCAACATCTGCTTTCAAGGGAGATAACCTTGCCAAGCCAAGTGAGAATACCAAATGGTACACAGGACCAACATTACTTGCAGCTCTTGATTTGTTGAAATTGCCAGAGAAACCCACATCATTACCACTTCGCATTCCAGTCCAGGATGCTTACACCATTTCCGGTATCGGAACTGTTCCAGTAGGCAGGGTTGAGACAGGAACAATGAAGCCGGGTGATAAAATAATATTCATGCCGGCCAAGGCAGTCGGTGAAGTAAAATCAATTGAAATGCATCACCAGGAGATAAAAGAAGCAGTACCTGGCGATAACATCGGATGGAACGTCAGAGGCGTTGAGAAGAAAGATATCAGGCGCGGAGATGTCTGCGGGCCTGTTGCAAAACCGCCAACAGTTGCGGATGAATTCACAGCTCAGGTCGTAGTATTGCAGCATCCGTCAGCGATAACGGTCGGATACACACCAGTCCTGCACTGCCATACAGCACAGGTTGCAGGGACTATCACGGCAATATTGAAGAAACTTGATCCGAAGACTGGCCAGGTTGCAGCGGAAAATCCTGACTTCATAAAAGCCGGAGATGCCGCAATTGTGACGATCAAACCAGCAAAACCGCTTTGCATTGAAAAAGTAAAAGATATCCCACAGCTTGGTCGCTTTGCGATCCGTGATATGGGAATGACCATAGCAGCAGGCATGGTTCAGGACATTAAAGCGAGAATATAATATTCTCCCTTTTATCAATAAAACGGATTATTTATGGTTCAAAAAGCAAGAATACGTTTATCGGGGACAAGCCCCGTTACTCTTGACAGTATTTGTTCACAGGTAAGAGATATTGCAGTCAAGACAGGTGTAAGCATTTGCGGCCCGGTTCCGCTTCCAACAAAGAAATTAGTCGTTCCATGCAGGAAAAGCCCTGATGGCGAAGGAAGTGCAACATGGGATCACTGGGAAATGAGAGTTCATAAGAGACTCATCGACCTTGATGCTGATGAAAGGGCATTGCGCCAGTTAATGCGCATTCAGGTTCCCAAGGATATCAGCATAGAGATCGTCCTTACATCTTAATTTTTTTTAATTTTTTGTTCAAAGCTAATTGTTTTTGTCGGTTATTTTGAATTTCTCGTTAATTCCGATCCGCATTTGCTGCAAAATTTAGATGAGATATCGTTTTTCCAGCCGCAGGAACATGCTATTACTTCTTCGCCGAAAGCATTCCGCAAGATATCTGTTAACATATCCGAATTCTTATAGAATATATACCACAGGTAATAAACCGGGATCAAAATTACAAGGAAAAAAAAGATGTGATATATGCCATAAGGTAAACCTGATAAGAAACCAAATGTTCCATAAAGGGTCAAAATAACAAGCAGGAAAATAATTCCTTTGACGAGTGAGCGTGCCTGGGGATATCCCGGTGATGATATCACAAGCTGGCGGTTGAATCTCTTCATAAATTCCAATAATACGATAATAACAGCAAGGGAAAGCACAATATCAAGATAAAAGTTAGCATTCTCCACCTGTTTTAGCGTTACTGAGCCAACAATTTTTATAAGTACTAATAACAGGAGTGCGAATATTGCGTTTGTCAGCGGTTTAATTAATTCTTTTTTCATGTTTCACCTTTTTGGTTTGAAACATAATCAAGGTAGCCTTCCACCAACCCAAAGCAGCCTGTAAGCATCATATCACCATATGGCGCCGCAAAACGAAGATCAAGCCCTGACGTGCGCATAATATCACGGCGTGGCCCGGTGACCAAAATTGAGCCGATATTAACAATGCCAGTTGATTTTCGGATATAACAACCATGACCGCCATCATCATATATCTCATCGTTTCCAAGCGTTCCATTACATAATCGCTCCAGGAGATCATCGAGTTTTCCTGATGACATTTGATGGGTATGATGTTCCATCAATGCAATGATCTCTCCATCGTCAATTATTCCGGCTAGCGTGTGACCATTGCCGATATTTACTGCAAGACAGGGAAGCTTTGCGTTACTGTCAAGAAGCGCGCCTGTTATTGCAGCGATGCCGGTATCCATAAGCAGCGCGCCTGGAAGTAAACTTTGCGCGGCTTTCATCCTTGTGAAGCGCTCCGGGATATAATCTTTATATACAAAAGAATTGAGGTTGGGATCATCTATCATTTTTTCCCTGAAATAATCGAACCTGAATTTGCGGTTACTGATATCCGGTGAATATCCATGATCCTGCACTGCGACGGCAAAGTCATCCGGCGTCTGAATATCAAATAACGATAGTGCCTTCTCAATAGCAGGTTTATCAACATCGCACATCTTAATTTTTGACGCTTTCAATTCTTCCGATTCGGCTTCAGTTATAATGATCACGCCCATTTCCTTTACTTTTCCTATGCTGTCATTAAGCGTCAGGGCGGCTTTTTCTGTTGCATAGACCGTGAGGTTTGCTTCAATATGGCGTCTAACTGCACCGGCACATGGTCCTCCACCCATGGTTTCACCCACAAGCACGATATCATTTTTTAGCCGTGTTTCTTTTAAGATCCTTCCTGCGATTATCTGCGTCTGCGAGGGCAGCACCATTTTAAAACAGTTTTCAATAAACTTTTCGCTGTCATATATAAGAATATCCTGTGTTCCCATTCCAACATCGATAGCAAGTATTTTCATAATTGGATGCACTCCTGGGATTTATGATTTTGTTAACGCCCTGCCAGTAACTTGAAATGCTCAAGTCTTTTTTCCCATCTTGCATTACTTCCTATTTCCGCATGACATTTCCCGCAATCATCTGTATGGCATTTATTGCACGAAATGCCCCTTGGCCTGTGGATAGTAATAATATTTCCACCACTGGGTGAAAGCGCATCGGGATAATTATGGCAATTATTGCACGGAATGCTCCCATTGATATAAACAGGTTTTTCAGGATATGTCTTCTCCCCATGGCAGTCTTCACACATTACGCCCTTATCGCTCATCGGATGTTCTTGATGTGATATCACATGGCACGAAAGGCAATATGCCCCGCCATTTAGGTGCGGTGATACTGTTAATGCCTGGGGTATTGAAGACTTACCTGACATGTGGCAGCCTTCGCATACGTCTTTTGAAACAAGAACCGTATAGTTGTCCGGTTCCTGTTTTATATCCGGTTTCAAATCCTCTATTTTCTCGCTTTTGTTTGAAGAAATTGCCTGGGGCTTATCTGATCTTCCTTCCTCATTTATCAGGAATAATAATATCAGGAATACGGCGATAACAGCTAATAATAACAAAGTATTTCTATTTGATTTCATACCTTTTAATTAAGCATCCAAAGTATAAAAAGAAAAGATATTTCTGTTCTAAAGATATGATGAATAGGATGAGCCAACCCCTTGTATCGATAATTATCCCGTGCATGAACGAGGAAAAGACCATCTCGATTTGTATAGAAAAGGCAATGTCAGCACTTCAGCAGGAAGGTCTTGAAGGAGAAATAATCGTATCTGATAATTCCACGGATAATTCGAGGCATATTGCAGAAAAGCTTGGCGCTAAGGTCGTGGTTCCTGCAAGCAAAGGATACGGGAAAGCTTTCCAGGAAGGGTTCAGGCATGTAAGGGGAAAATATATTATTCTGGCAGATGCCGATGATACTTATGACCTCCTTGAGATGCCAAAATTCCTTATACCTTTGATGAGGAATGAAGCTGACCTCGTAATGGGAACAAGGATAAAAGGGAATATTAAGAAGAAATCCATGCCATGGCTTCACAGGTACATAGGAAATCCAATATTGACAAGCACTCTTAATGAACTTTTCAAGACACACCTGAGCGATGCCCACTGCGGAATGAGGACTATTACAAGGGAAGCTTATGATAAACTCGCCATAAAAAGCGATGGGATGGAATTCGCAAGCGAAATGATCATAGAGGGAGCCAGGAAAAAACTCAGGATAATCGAAGTCCCTATTACATATTATCCCAGGCAGACACCTTCCAAACTTCATTCATGGGGGGATGGGTGGCGTCATTTAAGGTTCATGATGCTTTATAATCCTACGCCATTCTTATCGATACCAGGTTTCCTCATATTGCTCCTTGGTGTTTTTATGACCGTGACCCTCTCGATGAGGGGGAATGTGGAAACAACAAGCCTTCATTCGTTCATCCTGGGGTCGATGCTCCTTATCATAGGAGCGCAAATGATAGCCACGGGCAGCTGTATGAAAGTTTACGGGATCGTTCATAATAGGATCGATAAAACCGGGATTACAGCCAGGTTACTTGATTATCATTCCCTTGAATTCGGGCTTCTTTTCGGGATTTTTTTATTTTTTGCGGGTCTTGTCTGGGGTTCCGGAGTTATATTAAAATGGATCAGCTCAGGATACGGGTCACTGTCTGAAGTCGGGACTGCGGTTACTTCAATGACATTGGCAGCGCTTGGGATACAGGTTATTTTTTCGACGCTTATTATAAGCATATTTTTGCTTGAAGAAAAGGAAATATAATGAAGATCGCCTTCGTATATGATGCTGTTTATCCTTGGATCAAAGGTGGGGGGGAGAAAAGGATATACGAACTTGGAAGACGGCTGGCAAAGGAGGGCCATGAAGTGCATGTTTTCGGGGTAAAATGGTGGGATGGACCATCAGTGATGAAATATGAAGGAATGATGTTGCATGGTGTATGCAGGGCAATGGATCTATATGTCGGAAGCAGGCGGTCGATCCCAGAAGCAATGATCTTCGCTATTAAATTAGTGCCGCACCTGATAAGGGAAAAGTTCGATATGATCGATGTCACTGCTTTCCCGTATTTTTCATGTATCAGCGTAAAATTCGTATCTATCATCAGGGGGACACCCATGATCATTACATGGCTTGAGGTTTGGGGAAAATACTGGTATGAATATCTGGGATTCGCTGGTTATCCTGGAATTATAATTGAAAAGATCTGCACAAAACTGCCAGATAAACACATAACGATTTCGCAACATACAAGAGAAGAACTTCTTGCTATCGGCGTTCCTGCCAGAAAAACAACCGTGATCAGGATAGGTATAAATTTTAAACTGATACAACAAATTTCACCAAATAAGGAGAAATATGATATAGTGTTCGCGGGCAGGTTGATCCAGGATAAAAATGTAGATGTCCTGATAGAAGCTGTCGGCAGGATCAAGAAACAATTGAAGGAAATTAAATGTATTATCATAGGAAGCGGTCCTGAAAAAGAAAAACTTGTCGCTCTTGCAAATGATCTTTGCCTGGGGGAAAATATCAGGTTCATGGATTTTATGGAATATGAGGAAATGATCTCATTTATCAAATCCTCACGGCTTTTTGTCCTGCCTTCTACCCGGGAAGGATTCGGGATTATAGTGCTTGAAGTAATGGCTTCGAGAACACCTGTAATTGCAGTAATATCAAAAAGAAGCGCAGTATCTGAGATAATTGACAATGAAAACGGACTCCTTTGCAGCCTCGATGAACTCCCCGATAATATGATCGAAGTCTTAACCAACGAAAAATTAAGGCAGGGCATAATTGAGAAAGGCTTTGACTACTCTATGAAATTTGATTGGGAAACTATAATTGAAGGCGTACTAAATTTCTACAAGAGAAGATAGCATAATGAGAATAGCGATCTTACATGACTATATAGGGGCGATCGGCGGCGGTGAAAAGCTAATTCTGACACTGGCGCGGGGGCTCGGGGCGGACATAATAACAACGGATATAGATGTAGATGCAATTAATAAAATGGGATTTAATGATGTGAATATCATAAGCCTTGGCGATACTGTCAAATTTGCCCCGCTTAAACAGATATCCGCTTCATTGAAATTTGCATTATGCGATTTTTCGAAGGATTATGACTTTTTTATTTTTTCTGGCAACTGGGCGCATTTTGCTTCCAGGAGGCATAAACCGAATATGTGGTACTGTTTTACACCAGCCCGGGTCTTCTATGACCTTTATGAAACATTCCTTCAAAGGGAGCGTTTCATCAAAAGACAACTATTTAAAATATGGGTGGCAGTACATGAAACAATAAGCCGTAAATATGCAGGTGATGTTGAGTTTATTGTTACGATATCAAAAAATTCGCAAAAAAGAATTGACAAATATTATGGCAGGGATTCGATAATAGTTTATCCCGCTATCGATATTTCCAAATATGGATTTAAAGAATATGGAGATTTCTGTCTTTCTGTGAACAGGTTGTATCCGGAGAAACGCATAGAGCTGCAAATTGAGGCTTTCAGGCAAATGCCTGAAGAAAAGCTACTTATCGTGGGGGGTTTCGCAAAAGGGGATCACGCATCGAACTATACATCCAGGATAACCACCAACCTGCCGGAAAACGTGAAAATAATCGGAAGCGTTCCGGAAGATGAACTGGTCGAATTATATGCAAAATGCAAATGCCATATAACAACGGCACTTGATGAGGACTTTGGCATGACCCCCATTGAGGCAATGGCCTCTGGAAAACCAACGATAGCAGTTAGAGAGGGGGGATATCTGGAGACAATTATCGATGGTTCAACAGGGATACTTGTTAAGGCTGATGAACAAGAAATAATAACAGCGGTAAGATCAATTTCCAGAGATCCGGAAATATACCGGAATGAATGTATAAATAGGGCGAAAGATTTTGATATACCTCTGTTTATAGAACGGATGAAAAGTATTATAGAAGATCATGGAAACCTTAGACATCGGGATCATAACCAGCCATTTAGATAAAGGCAATGGAATAGATACAGCCGTTGCCAGATTTGCCGAAGCGTTATCAAAAAAGAATAATGTCACATTGATCTCTTCAAATAATAGCTTTTATACTGATGTCACTTTCTTTAAATTAAAACAGGATTATTCAAAAATCCCGGTGGCGCATAAGATAGTGGATAAATTGCGTCTGGATGTGATATCCTCTCATTTTGTGCCATCCAATTTTATCGCTTCAAGGACTAGATTCTTTCATGTGATGCATGATGCTGGGATTCCGGATTTTTATTTGATGCATAATATGAAAGACAAATCTTTCTGGGCATATGTTAATTTCTTAACATACCTCTCCTTAAAAAGAGTTGATATAGTATTTTCTATTTCAGATTATCTTAAAAACGAATTTATCAGAAAATATAATTATACAAAAGATATATACGTTCTTCCTTATGGAATGGAGGTGCCGGGAGCACGGAACACGATCAACGAGAAGTTCATTCTTTTTATGGGCAGGCATGTAAAATATAAAAACATCCATACCCTGTTTAAAATATTTAATAAAATTTCAAAAGTTCATCCGGATATATATTTATATACTATCGGGATACATCCTGATAATGATTACTTTAAGAAACTTTTAAAGTTATCACATAATATAAATAATAATAAGATAAAAATGATAGGATATTCGGAAAAAGCCAATGACTATTTAGCCAGTTGCAGCGCTTATGTGAATGCATCTCTATGGGAAGGACAGGATCTTCCTGTGATAGAAGCACAAATGCTTGGCAGGCCTGCTATTACGTTTGATAATTGCAGTCATCCGGAAACCAATTTATCCGGATACCTGGCAAAGAACGAAGAGGAATTCTCGCAACTGATTTCCAGGGCTATCGGTAAAAAAATCGATCCCGGCCCTATTATTGAAAAATTCTCGATGGATAAAATGGTCAGGGATTTTGAAACTATCGTTCGGAAAAAGTTAAACCAGGGATAATATCATGAAATCAGCACTGATTACGGGAATCACAGGACAGGATGGCTCTTACCTGTCAGAATTGCTCCTTAAAAAAGGTTACAAAGTCCATGGACTAATAAGGCGTCTTAGCACCCCTAACCTCTCAAGGATAGAGCATATCCTGGACAGGATCGAGCTTATCGAAGGTGACCTGACAGACCAGTCCTCGATAAACAATGCCCTGAAAGAGGCACAACCAAGTGAGGTCTATAATCTTGCAGCCCAGTCATTTGTGGCGACCTCCTGGAACCAGCCTGTGCTCACCGGCGATGTAACAGGACTTGGCGCTGTCAGGATACTTGAAGGAGTGCGCCATGTGTGCCCTGATGCCCATTTTTACCAGGCTTCATCAAGTGAAATGTTCGGGAAAGTCAATGAGACGCCGCAAAATGAGAATTCAAGGTTCTATCCACGAAGTCCGTATGGCTTTGCCAAGGTATATGCCCACTGGGCATGCATCAATTACAGGGAAAGTTACGATATGCATGCGTCAAACGGGATACTTTTCAACCATGAATCGCCAAGGCGCGGAATAGAGTTCGTAACGAGGAAAATAACTGACAGCGTGGCGCGTATATATCATGGCTTTGCGAATGAAGTGCGCCTTGGCAACCTGGATGCCAGGCGTGATTGGGGATTTGCAGGGGACTATGTTAAGGCCATGTGGCTGATGATGCAGCAGGAAAAGCCCGACGATTATGTAGTGGCAACAGGGGTGGCACATACTGTAGGTGAATTCGCAAAGCTTGCATTTGATGAGGCAGGTCTTGATTGGGAGAAATATGTAAAGGTTGATGCGAAATTCATACGCCCCGCCGAGGTAAATTTGTTGCTCGGGGATGCTTCCAAAGCACGCCGGGTCCTGGGCTGGAAACCCGAAGTAAAATTTGAAGAGCTCATAAGAATGATGGTCGGGGAAGATCTAAAAAGATATGAAGAAAAAAGAAAACTGGCAAAATAAGAATTTGCTTATCACAGGCGCTACTGGTTTTGTAGGGCCTTATCTTGTCGAAGAATTGCATGAAAAAAATGCCCGTATAAAAGTACTTTCATTGAATAAATCCCAAAATCGTTTTGACGATGCAATAATCCAGATAGGTGGAAATATTATAGATCCTGGTTCATTACAGAATGTAATGAAAGATGTCGATATCGTTTTCCATCTTGCCGCAATATCAAATGTGAACTATGCAATTGCACATCCCAGGGAAACGTTTGAAACTAATGCTACAGGAACATTGAACCTGCTTGAGGAAGCAAGAAAAAACGATATTGCGAAATTTGTGTACATCAGTTCTTCCCATGTGTATGGCGTTCCCCAATATCTTCCGATGGATGAGAAACATCCTATCGACCCTCATGAGCCCTATGCTGCAAGCAAAGCGACTGGTGAGATGCTAGTTAAAATATACGGCCTGAATTACGGGTTACAGACTGCGATAATAAGGCCGTTCAATATGTATGGGCCGGGGCAATCCGGGGATTTTATCATTCCGTCTATTATCAGCCAGGCCTTGCAAAAGGACATTATCGAACTTGGGAATCTTAGCCCGACACGCGATTTATTATATATCACGGATGCGATCGAAGGGATGCTGGCTATTGCGCAGCAAGGTGAGGGGATCTATAATATAGGTTCGGGCAAAGAGACGAGCATCAAAGAAGTCGTGGAAACGATCATAAATATCATCGATCCTGCCAAAAAATATGTCTCAGTTGAATCCCGGCGGCGCTCAAATGCGATCGATATCCCCAGGATGTGTGCGGATATCTCCAGGCTGAATAAGCTTGGCTGGTCGCCTGTGGTTGATCTTAAGGACGGATTGAGGAAAACGATCAAAGAGAGCTAATTAAAGATCATCCCGGCACTGATCGCATACTTTATCAATTTTTTTCTTTTCCACTTTATAGTGGCGGGATTGTGATCCCAGAGAAGCGCCGCAAATGGCGGAATTTAACCAAATCACGGTTGCATGATCGCATATTTAGCTGCAATTTATACTCCTGTTTATAATTTAAGTCCGATTTTCGCCTTGATTTGGAAAATATCGCTTTCTATTTTGATCAGTTTTTCATCAAGATATGATCTTAAATCCCGCCCTAAATCCCTTATCTCACCGTTAATTTCCGTCCTGTTTTGATCTAACTTTTCCAGCATTTGGTCTTGTTTTCGGTCTATGCTTAGAATGGCAGGTATTCCATTACTGAGTTGCTCAATCTGGATCAAGTGCATGTAGTCACCTATGCCAATTACAAATCCAGTATAATCTTCAAAATGATATATGATACTTGTGCATTTTCCGGTTTATTATTTTGACATAATCCTGGAATGTGGATATTTGATCGCTGTCACCATCTACAAAGGAAATGAGCCGAACCAAAATGAACTCCAACGAACTCTTGTTGTAAGGTTTCGATGTTGTTGTAACCTGACTCAAATATTCAGATAATTCAAAAGTGGATTTTCCTGCCCTTAATCAAACGGTTTATTGACGCCATAGAAAGATGGGAAGTAAATCTACGATTAATTTATATGGATTGTCAACCTAACGGAGAAAAAAGTTAACAATCGGTGATAATATGTCAGAATTCGAAAATGGTTTCAAGGATATTTTTATAAAATATGAGTCTGCCAAACATGATTTCTTCAAATGGCGGTCCGGCTCCGGATTTGTGAACAAACTTATACTTGCTGTTGGTTTTGCCTGCCTCACAGGCATCCTCGCCCAGTTGAGGTTCTATCTTCCCTATACACCTGTACCTGTTACAGGCCAGGTATTTGCAGTTCTCCTGTCAGGAGTTGTCATCGGGAAATGGTACGGAGGCATGAGCCAGGGATTGTATGCTTTAATCGGCGCTGCCGGAGTTCCATGGTTCACAGGCGGAAAGGCAGGTCCTGAAATCCTTATGGGCATTACCGGGGGGTATCTCCTGGGATTCATTGCAGCCTCATTGATCATCGGCTGGTTTATGGATGAGTACAAACGGTCAAGGAGTTTGGCGGGAATATTGGGTATTATGATGCTTGGTATTTTAGTAATTTATGTCTTCGGGGTTGTCCAGTTATCGATCGTACTTGGACTGAATGCCGGAAAAGCAATTGAACTTGGGGCTTTGCCTTTCATAGGTGTTGATATATACAAGGCATTGATCGCTTCTGCTATTGCTATGGCAATTTTGCCTGGAAAAGCATATTCAAAGAATTGAGCCTGAGTAAAACTTGATGGAATGAACTCCGGAAGTTTATTTCCAGGGCTCATTTTTTGGTGAAACCCAGCGCGCATCGCATGGTTTCGGGAGTGTCACAGCAAACGTAGGCATTTTGGAATCGTTATACTACTTCATTACATCCACAAGCGCTACCCTTTCACGCACAAGTTCCGGGATCTTCCCGGCGCCCGAAGCCTGTATCTCCTTTTCGGTTATATTGAAAATATGCATCAAGGCGCTATCTTTTGATCCGCTGTACTGGAGCACATTACCTGGCGTGATATCAAAAGCAGGCAGGTCTATCATATCCCCAACAGCCACAAGAGCAATATTATTCCAGCCACCATGCACACCGATCTTTACAGCCCTGTTTATCTGGCGAGTCCCTGCTGCGTAAAGCATTATCTCCTTCGAAAGGTCGTTAGCGACGTTTGTACCTTTTTTGAACGAATCCAGCGCTTTTTCGATGGCGAATGTAAGATGTTCTTTGCCTGCCAGTTTATCAGCATCAAAAGCCTGTATAGCCAGGTTTTTTCCTGTGCCGAACTCTTTGAGCTTTTTAAGGAAAAGCTCCTTATTATCAATGAAAACAGTTCCTTCAAGTATCCGGATCATTGATGTCTTTATTCCCTCTTTTTTATCAGGTCATTTATTGCAGGAACAAAATCCTTCAAGCTTCCATCATCATGGGCTTTAATGTCATTCAAGATCCCGATTATGGATCCATCGATCTCGTCGCATAACTTTGTCATATTTTCATCAATGTCAAGATATTTTTTTGAATATTTTGAGGTCAGGTTCCCAATGATCGCGATACCGATAAGATTTCCCAGGGCATGCAAGGCATAGACCCCATTTGAGCCGATATTATCCGGGTTACCGCGACCTTTGCCACGAAGCAATATCGACCGGGCTGCAATTATCATAGAATTTTCAAAAACCTCATCCATTTCCTCATCCCTGGCGTTAATAAGTGTAATTCCCATAAGATCTTGTGAAAAGCTTTTTGGAAACAATGTTGCGAACAGGTTTAATGCATCCACATAGATATATTCATCTTTTTTTACCATGGATTTAAGGAATTCATCCTCAAGAGGCAACTTATCTTCCAATTTGTCTATTTTCAGGTTTGAGAAACATGATTTACAGACTTCAAGCGTATAATATTTTTCTCCGTTGTCATACGATCCATCGCAAAAAAAACAATTTGACATTAAGTTGCTCCTTTGAATTAATATTTATTCTGCAAATAATGACCCTTTTAAGATTAATATTTTTGCATATTAAAAAATATTCTCAAAAATCTTGATTAAAAAGCCATAGCATACTGTCTCACGATTTCTCTCTTCCCCAGCGCCATGCAAACAATATTGCTCCAACCGCAAATATTACCGGAAGGAACGGCGCCGCCTTCGTTTGCGTTCCCGCCGGGGAGGCGGTCGTTACTGGCGTGGGGACGGCGCCGGAATATTGTTCGTCGAGGATGTAGGGGTTGGCGATGGTGAATTGGATGGTTTTATCATTCATACCTTTGTTGAATTGAACTACGATATTTAAAGGTGCATTTCCACCTTTCCAAGCGCCATTAGGTGCTACAGTCCAAGTATATGTTTTTGACCAACCAGATTCTATATTCATGTTTGTTATCCATTCTTCTTCTTTACTCGGTCCATCTAAAACATCAAAAGCTTTGGTCACTCCTGGTTCTCTCAGTATTATTGAAGCATCACCTTTGATTTTGGAAATAACCTCGACTTTAACTTCGGCATATTCTCCCATTTTCAATTGGACATCATTTACAGTCGCATTTCTGCCATTAAACCATGCTCTGACAAGGCCATATTCATTTTCAGCTCCTGCAACTATTTGAAAATTTAAAAACAATACTGTTAAAATCAAAATATAGGTTATCAATTTCATTATTTCACCTTAAATCCCGAAGATTCTTCAATAATTATCCAATCTTTGTCCCCTACTCCATCTATTTTACCAGGGGGTACTGTTATAAAAGTCCCAGTTGTGAAATTGAATTTTATAGGTGAATTATATCCAATATATGATTCAGACACAGAATCTTTTATTAATTTAACTTCCCTCACATACACCTGCACCTCATGCCCGAAAATCGGGTCTGGATGCACCTCATTATCGATATCCTGCACTTCAAGCTTCACGAACTCGCCCTCAACATCGATAGACCACATATTGAACGTCGCTATCCAGGGCTCAAGAGTTGGCAAAATATGCACGCCAGTCCCTCCCAGCAAATTGTTATTTCGCAATTTCAACGTAAAGAGCTTTTCCTCTCCATAAGGCATCTCAGGATCAAGATAATTCGGTTCCTGGTCCACAAGCAGCGTAACACTTTCGTTCCATGCAGCAAGCGCTTCAGGAGGGTAAATATTCCCTTTCTCATCCACATGGTAGGCTCTCATGCTCACACCAAAGGGCAGTTTCAACCTATCCTTTAAGAACCTGGAAGCATTCCTGTTAGTATCTTTAATTTTATCGGGTTCAGAGAAATTTTTCTTAATCGTTTTATTTATCTCATCACTTCCGCTGGTAAACTTATCCCATAACTGGTACATCACCTGATCCACATACCACTCACGCACAAGAGAAATGGACTTCCCGCTTGCGCTATGATATTTACCCAGATAATAATTCGATTTGTTCCCATACCGCGTCTTATTATTCTCGATCTTCCTGATCAGGTCATCCCTTGCAGCATTCAGAAGATCGGAAGGAACAGGATAATTCTCATAATTGATATCAGGATCAAGATGAATATCCTGTATCATATCCCCGGTAATATCATCAACCGCAAACTGTGACTCATTAGCTACCCATGCGGGTGCATCCACCGTATATGATTTAAAGTCAGTGTCTCCATTTAAATCCATGTTCTTCAGGTTCGCATTTTTATTCGTATCAAAAATAGACCTGTAATCAGTATATGCAGGCTCAAGATTCGGGTCAGTATACGTAAACCTGTACGTCACATTCTTTGGATCATACGTTCCATACAGATCATTTTTCGAAGAAAAATGATTCGCTGCAAAATCAAAATAAATATCAATATTTGAATTCTCAAGCGCTTTTAAGGTGATCGCGACTTTATCCAACCGTGAATCGATAGCGGTCATATATTGATAATTAGGTATGGTCATGACGCAATCTTTACCGCATGAAACCGTCACATAATATGTATGCCGCCACTCATGGTTTCGCGTCCATGTGAGGTCCCATGTCTCACCAAGAAGATTTCCAGGAACATAAGAGTCCTTCGGAATAATCCCCGTCTTTGTCATGCTATCCGGTTCGCCCCATGCATCTATACTGTAACTTTCCTCATATCCGCTATGTGACCCCTCCGTTTCTGAAGTTTGCCTGGCAACGCCCGTCGTGAATTTAGTGCTATATACTTGCGGGATGACAGTTTTTATTTCCTTGCGCACGATCGACCCTCCCGGTTTTGAACCATTATTCAGGTATTCGGTTATGAGCGTGATATTGAAATCATATTTTCCTTTCTTTGATTCCTCCTTTGCTTTATCCGGGTCATCGGTCGAATTATATGCGTCCTCTTTCGGGTCAACTTTAATGGAATTATTATCAAGCACGATTTCCTCGTATGCCTTTTTCTTTCCCGAAAGCGTTAGTGCAGTCTGGTTCGCATATTCCACAAGGCTCAGGGGGTCAACCGAATTGAACACGAAGCCCTGGTCAAGAAGGAGCGCCCCGTTAAGGATCAAAGCCACATGTGAATTGTTCACGATATTAAGGGGTGTGCCTTTTCCATATTGCATGTAGCCTCTTCCCCATGTGTATGCCATTGCAAATGCCGTGGTCTCGGTCATGACGGCATTTGTGCCGTTCACACGCTCGCTGTATTCATCAGTGAGATCGCGAAGAAGTGGATATCGCGAGGTGATGAGGGTTTCTATTGTTATGTTCCTGGATAAGAGTTCTGTTTTCATGTCAATATTGTTGAGATGGATACGAACAGGCATCGATATCTTCCAGTATGTTTCATAACCGGTATCCTTCCCAGGTTCCATCAATGGCGGGCGTATGGTCCTGTTGAGTTTCATTTTTATTGGAGTAAATGTTATTGAATCCCATGATTCGGGTGGGTCAACGTTAACTGAATACCCACCATAAACGAACGTGTCGTTCTTGTAGTTTGTCTCCATGTATATGTCAAATGTGTTTAGGGTCATGGCGCGCGCCCAGTTGGCATTGAATCTGTAGGCGTCTCCGCCTGTGCCGTTATAATAGTCACTTGTGTTATCAGGTTTGATGACGGGTGTTTCGCCAAGCTTTTTCAGGGCTTCCATAGCTGCGTAGTTGAGCGCCCGCGCAAGGTCAGCCTGCGCATAGGATAAAGCCTGGTCGGGCGCGGATATTTCGGTGCCTGAGGACATGGTCTTTGCCATTTTTATGTCCATGCGGGCCAGGTTGAGGGAAACAATGGTGGACAGGATAACGAGGAATATGCCAATAACCGCAAAGGGAACGCGGGCGGAATCATTTGCGAAAAAAGAGCATTTCCTGGCGTTATTGTTAATTGTTCTCATAACAAGCAAATCATTGCAGTAAAGCAGGACTATTGATAAACTTTACTATCTGTATGACTTCAAAATTTCAATGCCCTTTTTAGGAAGCTCAAGCAGGCTTGATCGTATCTTCTCTTTATCATTCAATATTTCTTTTCCGGCGAGGGCGTTCAAATGCTCCTCATATACTTCCAGTGCAGTTTTTTTAAAATCATTATGGTAATACGTCTTGATAAAAAGGTCACTCAAATCGAGTTTTTCATCAAAAGTCGGTTCCTTTTCAAACAATGCAGGAACTGTAATCAGTTTTTTTCCGCCTTTAATTTCAGATATAAAAACATATATGGTTCTTCCGATATATGATTTTGCAGCAGCAGCAGCAAGCTTTCCTCTTAATCCGCTTCCTTCTGCGCCGTCTATCAGCAGCCCGCAATATCCCATCTTTCCCTCCTTCAGGAAATACCTGGCATTTAGGGATAATTCCACATGCATAATAGGAACTATTAGCCTGGAATGATCTTTATCGACTGAAAGTTCCTCAAAACCATTCAATATATCCATAAAAATTTGAATACCTGAATATTAGTTCCCTATATTATCAAGTCTCATCCTGAACTCTTTCCTGTGCCTCTTTTCCTCATCAAGGATGTGCTTTAATACACCTACAACTTCCGCATCATCAATTACAGCTATCTGCTGTTTATATATTTCGATCCCTTCAGTCTCAAGTTCTACCTGTTTCCTGAGCTGCCCCTCAAGTCCATCTCCCCCGAAATCAAGCTCCCTGTGTTCCATACTCGGCTTTCCGCCCCGTTTAACTATCAGGTCAGCCAGCCAGTTCATATGCCTCATTTCATCTACGGCTACCGCTTCCGTTAGCCTGCCCGGATCGCATTGCGGTATTATAAAACCATTCCTGATATAAACCAGCGTTGCTTCTATTTCCCTGACAAAATCCTGGTTCAATAGGCGGATTATTTCGTTAACTTCCAATATTGGTCATCCCGTATTATTGTGGATTCAACAACAGATGAGTATTTATCTTTTTTTAATACCACTGTTTTTATATCTGGCGGGTATATTTCAATATATGTTTGAATCCCTTGAGGGAATATTAATAGGGTATGGATATGCCGGCCTTTTTCTTGCAAGTTTCCTGGCTTCAACCATTCTTCCATTCGGAAGCGAGGGGCTCCTTGTGCTTCTTGTTTATAAGAAATTCAATATCCCTGCCCTTGTATTGGTGGCATCTGTCGGCAACTTCCTGGGAGCTTGCACGACTTATTATATTGGTCTGAAAGGGAGGGGAGTTGTTGAGAAATATCTCAGGTTTGACCCGGAAGAGATTGAAAAAGCAGAGAAGATTTTCTCAAAATACGGGTCTTTCGTCCTGTTATTTACATGGCTTCCCTTCATAGGGGATGCAATTACGGTAGCAAGTGGAATCTTAAGATTCAAGTTCTGGTTTTTTTCTGTCCTCGTATTCACAGGAAAATTCGTTAGGTACCTGATACTTGCTTATTCAGTTACCGTTTTTATGACATAATCCCTTTTTTACCATTATGAATCATCAATCTACCTTTTTCATGGTATGATCTCGCATCCATTATTAAATTCAGGATAATCAAAGGCCGCCATTTCTATAATCCCAGCGTCAAAAAGTCCCCGAATGTGCGGCAGAGCCTCCTGCAATTCCCTCACAAGATGTTTAACCGTCCGGCAGATCATAGCATATCCATCCTCCCTGAGCAAATGCTGCGACCTGTTCACAAAAAGACATCTTCCCCCGCATATACTGAAAATATCGCATGATGTGCAGGGTTCACCAACATTTGATATATCAACAAGCGATGACGGTTCATCTTCATAGATAGAGCCGATGACCGAAAAATCAAAATCGATAGAAACCGGACATGCCGATATCCTGCCGTCGGGCATTATTGTAAAAAAATCAATGCCTGAGCCACATCGCAGGCGTGACCGGGAGCCATGAAGAAGGGATTTCATAATACCGATGAAAGGAACTATGCCTGCCACGCGACCATTTCGTTCCATCTCTGATATCCACCATTTAACAAGTGAAGAGATACAGGAATTATAAGATTCGATCCATCCGGAAAGACCTGGCACTGTATTTTCCCATGCTTCCCAGAACATTTCAAAATCAAGCTGCCAATGGACATGGTCAAAACACTCTTCCAGCGTAAGAAGATGAATGACATTTTCGAAAATATCAGTGCCCTGAGCCACAGTCATTCTTGCGACTATATCCCCGCGAAAGCCTTTTTGCCTGATGATCCTGACATTTTGAAGTATCCTGTCATAAACACCATTCCCTCGCTCTTTGTCCGTTACAGCTTTTTTCCCGTCTATGGATACGAGGATCGAATGAAACTTTTCCAGGTATTTCGATTCAAGTTTTCCAAGGTTCATGCCATTGGTCTGGATGACAAATTTTGCAGACGGTATTGAATCTATTATTTTTTTCATGGTTCCAATGCGAAGAAGAGGTTCTCCACCATAGAATTCAACGATTGGATCTTTATCAAGAGAAATAAACTTTTTAAGTTCGTCTATCGAATACTGGATTTCCTTCGGAGGCGTATCGCTCCCTCCGCCGCAATAATTACATTTGAGGTTGCATTCTTTTGTAAGGATTATATGGTAATGCATGGTTTGAATAGAACACGGATGACACGGATCAGACGGATTTTCACGGATAGTTATAGTTTAGTGCAACACACTTCATAATATCGACCTAACCAACATCTGTTATACAATTGGAGCAATTCGATAGCCTGCTTATAAATCTAATTTCCAAACACTTCGGAATCATCAATCTCCATAACTATTCCACATTGAGTACAGCCGTATCTCTTACCAGGTATTATTATTGTCCAGTGATGACCGATACCAGGTACTTGCGCTTCACAAAATGGACATTTTAACTCAGGGTTGTTAATATGCCAGTCAGATCCTTTTTCTTGTAATTGTTCGTTCATAACTTTACGTGTAATATTCATATCAGGAATAAATTCTTTTGCATTTTTCCATAATTCAGGCAACTTATCTTGATATGCTTTACACGCACGTCTCCATTGTATTTTTCCCTTTACATCAAATTCCTTTATTTTATTTTTCATGTATTCAATGAAATCCATCATTTTATTTTTATCCCTAAAATAAAATACTACCACGCGATTATTTGCTTTCCCTCTGTAGTTTTTATTGAATGAATCTATCATCTTGAAAAAATTTTTAGTGTTATCTGTTGTGCAGTTCCCATCCCAAAATACTAAAGCTTTATAGCATCTACAACAAGGTTCTGGCAATTGCTTATTGTTTATATAATATTCCATATCATACATAATTCCTGGACATTCAAAATCTTTCTTGCCAAAAAAGACCCATCTCTCGTTTAAATCTCTTAATCCTTCCTTTATTTCTTGCATTTTCTATTTCTATTTTTCTTATTCTTAGCCAGCATATTCTCCCACATTTTCTTTTGTTTTCAAAGTGTGTTCGTCACTTTTTATTATATGAACCGACCACGTCCCAATCTAAACATGTATCGGCTTCAAGGCAACAGGTATCTTTTCCTTTGCCCTTTGATAAAACTGAATAAACCCTTCTGCTTCTTCACAAATGTATTTCTCGATTGCTTTATAATCTTTATTAGCGTACCAAATTGGAATTTCAGCACCGGTGTGGGTTTTTCCTGTAAATTTACCCAAACTCGCTCCTTTGAATGAACCACCATTGAGCATTACCAAAATTGGTTTTATATCGATTTGAGGATGGTCATAGACCAAAGTTTTCAAAGGTACTTCGAGTCCAAATTTTTTCCATCTGTTTTGTAACATGAAGAATTCAAAATGCAAATTCATTCCGATAGGTATAAATTCAAATGGTTTATTGGGTTGAAATATTGAATGGAATCTTTTCAAAATCTCTTCTTCTGATGATTCCCAAGATTTAAGAATTGTCAAGTTTCCTTCCTTTTGACCAGAAATGCTTCCAAGTCTTTGAAATTGTATTGTCAATATTTCATCGTTTTCTATGTCTGGCTTCGATCCTTTTGCGTTTGTTTCAATATCTAAATAGTATTCAGGCATTTTAATCTCTCTATACTATACTTTTATTCCATTATATATATTTTTTGTCTCATAAATTTGCTCTTTCTTAAGTTGAATTTAGAATTTTACCTTAATCTCATGAACTCTATCCAGCGTTATCAACTGTCAATTATTGTATATGTGCCGAGCCGACGGAATGAAGTCTGAATGTGTCACGATGTAGAACGACCCCTAAAAAAGATTATACGAGGACGTTGTTGAGTTGTTCTATACCTAATAATAAACAAATACGACAGACTAACGCAACCGTTTCACGCTTCGCTGCGAAACGGTCAAGCGCTTCTCGTCAAAAGCATGAGCGCGGGAAATGAAGGTTTAACCCTATGCAGCAGTGTATAGTTATTTTGGATAGAGCGCCAATTTAACAATCGCGCCGGACAACGTGCGCGATAGTTGAATCGGGATGTTGGGCGATAATGCGAACTGCGCATAATCGCATTTTTCCTATGTTTTATTGTTAAATTGTTTTTATGAATCCTTAATCCTCACATAAAATAATTTGCATTGCGAGCTCACGGGTAACGAACTGGCAGCCCTGCACGGCAGGGCATCCGCACAATCCGTTTGCCGTTTCAAGCTTAATCAATATCGCTAAGATCAGGTTTCTTCTTCGGATTTGCATCTTTTGCTGCTGAAATGACATCATCAATTCGCAGGATCATGGCTGCTGCCTCTGTCGCAGAACTTATCGCCTGTGTCTTAACACGAAGAGGTTCAATAACGCCGGCCTCAAGCATATCCACAGGTTTGCCCTGGAATACGTCAAGACCAACCGTCTTATTTCCATTTTCATGCCGGCTTCGCAGGTCAACAAGCATATTAATTGCGTCAAGTCCTGCATTTTCTGCAAGCGTCTTTGGGATTATCTCAAGCGCCTGGGCAAATTTACTTACAGCAAGCTGTTCCCTTCCCTGGAGCGTGGAAGAATATTCCCTCAGGCGAAGCGCCAGTTCTACTTCGGGTGAGCCGCCTCCTGCGAGAATTTTACCATCTTCGATAACTACGCCGACAACCCTCAGGGCGTCATGCATTGCGCGGGCAAGGCTTGTGACAACATGTTCTGAGCCGCCGCGTAACAGAATTGAATAAGTATCAGGGTTCTTGCAGCCTGTAATGAAGATCATTTCGCCATTGCCAACCATTTTTTCTTCCACAAGTCCTGCTTCGCCAAGCGTGTCCGGGGTCATCTCATCCAGGCTTGTGATGATTTTGCCTCCTGTTGCCCGCGATAATTTGACCAGATCATTCTTCTTTACCCTGTGTGTCACGAATATGCCTGCTTTGGCAAGGAAATAGCGAGCCATGTCGTCAACGCCTTTCTGGCAGAAAACAACGTTAGCGCCGCTTTTTATTACTTTTTCAGAGGCATCTCGGATGAGTCTTTCTTCCTGCTCCAGGAACATGCGCGTCTGGCCGACATTTTCAATGGATATCTCAGATTTTGTTTCCGTCTTTCTCACTTCGATGGGTGTGGCAAGGATCGCGATCTTTGCGTTTTCTATCTTTGAAGGCATGCTCTGGTGTGTCTTGGTTTTATCAAGGATTATACCCTCGATCAATTCACTGTCCTCAACAGAACCTTCGCCGCGCCGTTCAATGGAGATATCTTTTATATTCACTTTATAATTGCCGTTTTCCTTTTTTACGATCGATTTTACAGCGGTAACTACAAGGTCTGACAGTTTTTCTTTTGAGAATTCTACGCCTTTACCTGTGAGTGCTGTCTGTGCGATCTTTCGCAATTCTTTATCGCTTGAAGCAACGGCTATTCCGGAAAGTATTTCTTTTGATTTATGTGCAGCAAGATTGAATCCCTGGATTATCGTTGTTGGATGAACTCCCATTTCCATGAGTTCCTGAGCGCCTTTTAAGAATTCTCCTGTCAAAACTGCCGCAGTCGTGGTGCCATCGCCCACTTCATCATCCTGGGTTTTTGCCACTTCGGCGACTAATTTTGCAGCCGGATGTTTTATCTTCATCTCATCGAGGATGGTTGCGCCGTCATTGGTAATTATCACAAGCCCTGCCGGGTCGGTGATCATCTTATCCAATCCCCTCGGACCAAGCGTTGTGCGGACTGCCTCAGCCACTGCCCGCGCCGCCATGATATTACTCCTTTTTGCTTCTTCTCCTCTTGACTCTTGCGTTCCCTGTCTTAAAATAATGATTGGCTGTCCGCCCATTTGACCTGACATAATATTCTCCTTTATCAAATAATTAAATGAAATACGTCTCTTCCAATAATGGATATAATTTTGACGCTGGGTTGTTTCATGTTTATAGTTCTATAAAAAGATATCGCATAAATGGCTCAATTTTCACTTCCAAAAAAATGACTCATTAAAATCATGCTCCTGCCGTAGAACTGATGTAAATATGTGACAAAAATCTATTACAAGTAAAAACTCAAACAAGAGTATCATCTAATCCCGCGCTCCAACACCCACGTAACTTCCAATTGCATCGGGTAAACCGAATTTTTATATGTATTATATATAAAAACCACAAAGTGCACAAAGGACGCAGAGAAAAAAAAATCAATTTTGAAAATGCCTCCGGTCGGCGCTGTCCTTTGCCGCATTCCGCTCGCCATCAGAAAGCAGCGTCGCATTATATACATCTGATTTTTCAACCAATAGCTTATTATTATTGAATATAAATAAGGAATATATGCAATATTCTGTTGAGATAGATGCCAAGGTCAATGAAATCTATTCAAAACATGCAGTCGAACTTGAAAAAAACCACAAAGGAGAAATCGTTGCCATAGATCTGATCAATGAAACAATTTTTGAGATTTTAAGGCCGGATAAAATCACGGAATTAATTAAGAGTCTTAAAAACACAAAAAATCGAGTTGCTTTTAGAAAAATAGGCTCAAAGGAAGCAGTATTTCATTTCAGGTGAATTGTTGATTCCTGAAACCTTCTATGATTACATAGATTCAGATCCAGTAGTACCTGTTAAGGCTTTACCTAAAAATAAATTAGCAAATTATATAATCTAAGCCACCATATATAGTGTCATGGATACTGACAAAGAGTACACATGGTGGCTAAAAGCCCTATCAGGAGCGGATGAAGTTCAAGCAAGACGTTTTGCAGGAGCCATAGCACTTGAAATTGGGTGGGGTGGAGTCTCAAAAGTAGAAGAATTAACGGGAATGTCCCATTCGACTATTCGTAAAGGGATAGAGGAACTCAAAACGTCCGAAAAACTTGAACCTCCAGAAAGACTTCGAGCACTTGGAGGAGGAAGAAAAAAGGTAGAAATAAAAGATCCCGGAATAATTGGAGATCTTGAAAAAATAATGGATGAAACCACTTCAGGCGACCCAATGAGTCTCCTGAAGTGGACAAACAAGTCAACCTACAAGATCGCTGAAGAATTAAGAAAGCTAAAACATAAAATCGATCCAGATACAGTAGGACGTTTATTGAAGGAAAACGATTACTCGCTTCAGGCCAATAAGAAAAACATCGAAGGTTCTTCAGTTCCCGAAAGAGATGCCCAGTTCAGATATATAAATGAACAGGCTAAACAATTTATAAATCAGGAATATCCTGTAATATCAGTCGATGCAAAAAAGAAAGAAAATGTAGGAGATTTCAGAAATCCTGGAAGAACATGGACTAAAAAAGGCCAAGCAAAAGATGTAAATGTGTATGATTTTCCCTCACTTGGGATTGGAAGGGCAACACCATATGGAATTTATGATCTGAAAAGAAATGAAGGACTGGTAAATGTAGGAATGAGTTATGATACTTCTGAATTTGCCGTTGAAAGCATAAGGCAATGGTGGCTTATGTTTGGAAGAAATAATTATCCAAATGCAAAAGGTTTGATGATATGTGCAGATGGTGGAGGGAGTAATGGAAGTCGCAATAAAGGCTGGAAATTTCACTTACAAGAATTGGTGAACCAAATTAAAATACCTGTAACCGTATGCCATTATCCGCCTGGGACTAGCAAATGGAACAAAATAGAGCATCGCATGTTCTCATTCATTACAATGAATTGGAAAGGGAAGCCGCTCGTTAGTTTTGAAACAATTATTGATCTTATTAGTGGCACAAAGACAAACAAAGGTCTTACTGTAGCATCGCTATTGGATGAAAAGGAATATAATAAAGGAGTTAAAATCTCTGATGAAGATATGGCAAAATTGAAGATAGAATACCATTCTTTACATCCAAAATGGAATTATTCACTTTCCCCAAAAGAGGAAAGGTTAATTTAGATATGTTATTTTTCGGCGGTCCCTAAGTTAACTGCATCAAAAATCTCAAAAGAATATCTGGCTTTTCTTGACACTGGTTCAGATGGCATAGCCATCCCTAAGGAATTATGGGATATATTCAGACTTTCACATGATTACCCTATCAGGATACAAAGTGTGACAGGCCTCTCATGGTCATATATTGATACTATTAAAATTGAGATTTTTGGTGATTCATATGAATTATCTGCTGTGATGTCAGATGACCCGGAAATCCTGATCGGTATGGAGATTCTTGGAAAGTATATTGTATGCTTCGATGGCATCAAGAAGAGAGTTGGGATAAAGAAAGTATCCCCATCCGAAAGCAGCACCACATAATTATTACCGTTCAATCAATTTCAATATTTCTTTAGATCATACCCTGAGTCGCAATGCCGGCCACGCCGTCCCATCAGGGATGCGGCTGGAAGGTACACAGAGGGGGGGCGCGCGGGGTGTGAATGGGCGCGATGTCGTTTTGGCGCATGTACAATAATTGACTTTCGAAATGGTGAAAAGGATTTCCTATAAGAATATAATAATCCGTATAATTACTTTTAATTAGAATGATATACTTTAAGATATAATATTACTAATTATAAACGAAAAAAAGTCATTTTAATACCCAACCTTCGCAAAATCCTAGGGTTTAATCTGATTTTCTAAGACCATATTTTTCATTTTTTCCTTCTCTTCTTTCCGTTTTTATCACAATAAAAATCGACCGAAAGATTTATATATTTT
>Ga0172368_10001241_pt1 | contig 35461 bp, 33 predicted proteins | sample Lak11m_FD_114540 | JGI IMG/M metagenome (GOLD analysis project Ga0172368, IMG submission 114540) | Freshwater microbial communities from Kabuno Bay, South-Kivu, Congo - kab_022012_11m | ecosystem: Environmental > Aquatic > Freshwater > Lake | place: Democratic Republic of the Congo: South-Kivu... | reverse complement strand
GCTCAGACAGTTGCGGCTGTTAGCGCTTCATTCGCCAAGAACGTCAACGAAAAATCTCTGATATCGCTCAAACCAGTTCTGCGCATCATCTAATTTTTTCCTCTTGTTGAAACCTTGTCTTTCGTGCAACAATTATCTATGGAAAAGATGCTCCGAGACGCGGCAGGCTCAACTCCGGACCCTCAAAGGGCGTTTAAAAACCTCACATCGTTTTGCGACAAGAATCCTGATTACATTGACGAGCTTAAAGCCTCCATAACTCCGGTATCGCTTCTTTTCAGTTACAGCCAGTTTCTTGCAAATTTCTGCATCATGAATCCAGCTTTCTTGTTTGAGGCGTTGGATGAAATAGAGAAGGCCTTTGATACGGAATCCCTTTCAGCCTCTTTAAGAAAAAGATTAATGAAAGGGGACGATAACGTAAGAGTTGTATGCAGGTTCAAAAAGGAAAAACTTTTGATGATAACGCTAAGGGATATCCTCAAGAGGGTGGACATTACGGAGACAATGTATGAACTGAGCATGCTTGCCGATGTAATCGTAAGCGAATCGTTAAAGGTTATCAGAAAAACCCTTATAGAGACATACGGCGAACCTGAAGAGGATGCTTTTTCAATCATTTCGCTCGGAAAGCTTGGAAGCGAGGAACTTAATTTCAGCTCTGACATAGACCTAATGTTTGTGTACGGAGCTGAGAATGGAGAAACTTCAGGCATAACAACACCGCAGGGCCTTACGGCAAACAGGATAACCAATCATGAATTCTACTGCAAACTTGGAGAAAGCCTTAACAGATTTTTATCTGCAATTACCGAAGTGGGTTTTATCTACAGAGTGGATTTAAGGTTAAGGCCTGAGGGGCAGAGGGGGAGCATTGCGCTGCCTCTTTCAGGTTATGAGACATACTATGAAGCATGGGGCAGGGCCTGGGAAAGGGCCATGCTCCTCAGGGCCAGGCCTATAGCAGGAGATCTAAAGCTCGGCAGTGAATTTATGGAAATGATTAAGCCGTTTGTTTACAGGAAGTATCTTGATTTCACTGCAATTGATGAGATAAGGCAGATTAAGACGCGCATAGATTTGGCATTTAAGAAAAATGACATCAAGAGGGGATACGGCGGGATAAGAGAGATAGAGTTTTTTATTCATGCGCTCCAGCTTATCTATGCGGGAAAAGAGCCGTTGTTGCGGGAGAGAGTTACCCAAAAAGCCCTTCACATGCTTCTGCAGAAAAATCTTATCGGACAGGCCGACTATTCCAGGCTTTTGAATGATTACAGATTCCTGCGCACCCTTGAGCACAGGCTGCAGCAGGTGAATGACCTCCAGACCCACAGCCTGCCTAAGGATGAAAATGAGTTGGATACGCTTGGTAAAAAAATGGGGTTTTCAGGCAAGGGACCATTTTTAAAGGAACTTGAGGACAGAAGAAAAAATGTAAGGGCCACATACGATTCGCTCTTTGGAAAAGAAGAAAAACCGCTGTCGGACGGAGTCGCGCTCTTTGATGAGGAACTTTCAGACGCCGAGCTAAAAGAGTATCTCAAAGGGATAGGGATTAAAGACGCTGATAAAGGTGTGCGGGATATCCGGCTCATAAGAGATTCGAGTTATAATTACCAGACTTTAAGGGGAAGAAGGCTCCTCAGCGAGATACTTCCCGCATTTGTTGATGCTGCCGTCAAGACACGCAATCCGGATATGGCGCTCCATCATCTCCAGTCTTTTGCGGCCTTCTTAAGCTCAAGGGAATCATATCTTGAAGCGTTCAAGGAAAATAAAGAACTTATCCCGATGCTTGCGGATATCTTTTCGCAGAGTGAATACATCTCAAGGGCGGTAATAAGAAGGCCTGATTATCTTGAGATGATAGGGCACGAGATGCCGCTCAAAAAAAGCCTTAGGGCGTTACAGGCGGAATTAAAGGAGGGCATGGAAGGCGGGACAGCAATAAATGACGCTATCCGCCTTATGCGTCAGATAGAAGAAGTCAGGCTCGGCCTTTTATTCCTCGAGAAAAAAATAAATATTATGAACCTTACAAAAGGGTTAAGCAGGACTGCAGAGGCAATTCTTTCAAAAAGCCTCGAAGGCCTGTCGGAGAAGATTGCAATTATCGGTTTCGGCAAACTCGGAGGAAGAGAGATAACATTTAATTCCGACCTGGACATCATCTTTGCGACTGCAAAAGATGTGGCTGAAGAAGACGCAAAGGCTGCCGAAAGGATGCTTAGGCTTCTCATTTCATACACGCGCGAAGGCTACGCGTACAAGGTTGACACAAGGCTCAGGCCTGACGGGACAAAGGGAACATTAGTTTCATCAATAAAGGCGCTAAAGGATTATTATTCAAGGAGCGCCGCCTTCTGGGAATTTCAGGCGCTGCTTAAGGCAAGGCCTATCGCAGGGAATAAAAAAGCAAGGCAATGTTTTATGGACACGGCAAGAGATAGTTTAATCACCCACGGGAACAAGGTCTCGCCTTCTGATATGCGGGGAATGAGGGAAAGGATACAGAGGGAACTTGCGAAGGAGACGGCAGCATACGATATAAAACTCGGATATGGCGGGCTTGAGGAGCTTGAGTTTACGGTGCAATATCTTCAGTTGAAAAATTGCGCAAAGCATCCTTCCCTTCTTGTTCAAAACACCCAGGATGCCGTACAGAGATTGAGGCTTGCAAAAATAATCAATGAATCACAGGCGGAATCAATGAAGAAAGCCTATATCTTTTATAGGACGCTTGAAAGTTATCTTAGGCTCAGGGAGTGTGATATCCTGAAAAAAGATGACGGGGAAATTTTAGCGGCCGCAGCGATGTTCCTCGGTTTTAAAAATAAAGATGAATTTTTGCGGCATCTTGAAGAAATAAGAAGTGATGTCAGAAGTTTGTATAATCTTTACGTTCCTCTGTAAAGCTCCATTACTTCGTCCCTTAAAACAACTGCCTCAACCTTGTAACCAGACGCCTCGATGTTCTCCCTTCCGCCTTCCTGCCGATCAATGAGACATATAACTTTCACAATTTCAAGCCCTGCCTCTTTGGCCTTGTTTATCGCCTCAATCGTTGATTTGCCTGTTGTGATGACATCATCAACAATCACAACCTTATCTCCCCCCGTGACATTGCCTTCTATCCACTGCATGGTGCCGTGAGACTTTGCAAATTTCCTTACAACGAATGTCTCAACAGGCTTGCCTTTCAGATGAGAGGTGTACGAGACAGCATACGCAACAGGGTCAGCCCCGAGGGTAAGGCCTCCTATGGCCTTGGCCCCGGAATCTTTTATCATGTCATAGATGAGGTTCCCGATGAGATACATTCCTTCAGGATGCAATGTTACCGCCTTGCAATTAAAATAATAATTGGACCTCCGGCCCGAAACAAGCTTGAACACAGGCTCTTTGCTGTACTTGAAGGCCTTTTCAAAAATAAGTTCTATCAATCGTTTTTTCATGGTCTAAAATTTTATAATATCTTTAATCATAGATGCAAACTAAATCCAATTCAATTATTTATCTTGATTATATAACTTTGAACCTTATAAAATATTTTTGAAAATTATAAGAAAGAGGATGGCCAACTTTACAATACAACTATGGGTCAACTAACATTCTTCAAAAAACAGATAAGAAATTGATTAATCTAAAGAATGCCAGCGAATGGGCGTCTCAATATCTGAATCGAAATGTCTCCATTTCAAATATATCCTATTTGATTCAAGAAAGGATGAATTATGAAAACATATCAGGTTGTTCTTACTAAAAGCTATCTGGTGACAGTTTAGAGCTAATGCAAAAGAACGGGCACGGAGAGTATGCGAATTTTATATAAACTACAGTCAGGACATCTCAACTGTAGAAAACAGAAAAAAAGAAAAGTTTTTGATTGAGAATATTGAGTGCACTGTAAATGAAACTTTTGATTGCCGCGAAATAGATACAATATGAAAGAGATTAAAACAAAAATTATTCAAGGTGCTTGTAGAGATGTTCTTAAAACAATTGATGATAATTCAATTGATTTACTTGTTACCTCGCCACCCGTATACTTGCAATACACTATAGCATCTTGGTATCTTAAACATCATGAAACAAAACAGGACTCTGTTTGATGATGCTCCGCAGATAAAAAAAAGCAGCGGAAAAGAAACCGGCAATAAAAAGGAGGGAACGCCCTTGGACAGGCTGAAAAATCTTGAAGATAAAATATCAGGCGCAATAGAGAAAGTAAAAATATTGAAGGAAGAAAAAACTGCTCTGGAGCACAGGATAAAAGAGCTTGAGGCAAAGGTCGCCGATAAAGACCGCGAGCTAGAAAAACTACAGACGGAAAAAACCGCTATAAAAAACCAGGTTGAGGGCCTGCTGAATGAACTTGACGCCTTAGAGGTTGCCTAGCATGAGCAGTGTAGACGTTTATATACTCGGACAAAAATATACCATAAAGGGCGATGCGCCTGAAGAGCATATACAAAAAATAGCGGCCTTTGTGGACGCAAAGATAAAAGAGGTTTACAAAAATACGCCAAGCGTAGTCCCGCTCAAGGCGTCCATCCTGGCAGCCCTCAATATCGCCGACGAACTCTATAAGCTTAAAGCCTACCAAAAAAGGCAAGATGACATTACAAAACACATCGGCCATATAGAAGAAAGAGCGGAGATGCTGAGCGGGCTGTTTGATAAGTAATATTATTTTTTATTTCATCAAGCCGTATTTCTTCATTTTATTAAAAAGACTTTTCCTGCTGATGCCGAGTCTGGCCGCTGCTTCTATTCTTTTCCATCTGGCCTCTGTAAGCGCATCTATTATCAGCCTTCTCTCCTCTTCGGCCTTAACTGCTTCTATCCTGTCTTTGACTCCGGTGTTGCCGTTTCCGGTTCTAGTAGTTCCGGATATAAGCTCCTTCACGGTTTCTTCCCTCACTATGTCGGCGTCTTCAAGTATTATTGCCCGCTGGATAAGGTTTTCCATCTCTCTTACATTTCCGGGCCAGCTATAACTTAGGAAAAACTTTACGGCAGATGCGGATATGCCCTTAATATTCCTGCCCATTGTCCTTGTATATTTTTTCACAAAATAATCTGCCAGCAAGGGAATATCCTTTATCCTTTCTCTGAGCGCCGGAACCTTAATGTCAAAAACCTTCACCCTGTAAAAAAGGTCTTCGCGAAAACTTCCTTCCTTGACGGCAATGTCAAGGTTTTTATTCGTTGCCGATATCAGCCTCATATCAACTTTTATAGTCCGGGCGCCGCCCAGTCTCTCTATCTCTTTATTCTGCAGGACCCTCAGAAGCTTTGCCTGAAGCCCGGGTGAAATATCCCCGATTTCATCAAGAAAGATGCTCCCTTTAGACGCCCTTTCAAATTTTCCCGCATGCTGCCTTGAGGCTCCTGTGAAAGCGCCTTTTTCATATCCGAACAACTCGGACTCAAGCAGTGTTTCAGGGATTGCCGCACAATTTACGCTTACAAAGGGCTTATCCCTTCTAGCGCTCAGTTTATGGATGGTCTTGGCTATAAGCTCCTTGCCCGAGCCGCTTTCGCCGGTAATGAGCGCTGTAACGTCCGTTGCCGCGACTTTTATCGCAAGCTCAACTGCCTGTCTCATTTCTTCGCTCTCGGCTATTATTTCGTCTCTGAGTATGTTCTCAATATTTTGAGCCTTCAGCGCATCAATCTCTCTCTGCAGTTCATATTTTTCTAGGGCCCTGCCTATGACGGTCCTTACGGTCCCAATATCAACAGGCTTGGTGAAAAAATCATAGGCCCCGTCCCTGAGGGCCCTCATTGCAAGCTCTTTTGAGCCGTATGCCGTTATCATTATCACCGGCATAGCATAACCCTTGGATTTTATATGCCGGAGGACTTCAAGCCCGCTCATGCCCGGCATCTTTTCGTCAAGAAGAAGCAAGCTGTAAGTATTATCCTTCAGGCAGTCAAGCGCCTCAGGGCCTGTTCCGGCACAGTCAAATGCAAACCCTTCTTTCCTGAGAAGCTCTCCGAGGAAAAACTGAATGCTTGTGTCGTCATCTGCGATTAATATTCTGTGATCTTTAGCGTTGAATGACATCTGAATCCTCTTAGTGCTTTGTATGCGCTGATATTTTAGCACAGATAAGTTTGAGTTAGGAGGTCCGACAGGGTTGACAGAAAATATTGTTTAGGCAATTATTTTATTATGCAAGACAGGGAAGATACAGGAACGGCATTTCAAATATCCGCGATAGAAAAGATATACGGCGGCAATTTTACCGGAGGCAACAGCATTCAGCTTCTGTGGAAAAATGGGGAGTTGTTCAAGGCTATATTTGATTCTGTCGCAGCGGCAAAAAAATTCGTAGGCCTTGAATTCTACATATTCCGTAATGATGAAACAGGATTGGAACTGGCGGAATTGCTGAAAAAGAAGGCCTCTGAGGGAATCCGCATATATATACTCTATGACCATTTCGGCTCTTTAGGAACACCGCGGAAATTCTGGGAGGAACTTAGGCAGGCAGGAATAAGCCTCAGGGCCTCTTATCCGTTCAAATGGAGCGCCCCGTTGCACTATGCCAGGCGCGATCATAAAAAACTTATTCTGATAGACGGGGAAAAGGCCTTTACAGGGGGCTTGAACATTGCAAATGAATACAGGGGATATTATTTCAAAAGGCATAAAGAGGCCTGGAGAGATACCGGGATAATGCTTGACGGCCCGATAGCCATGACCCTGCTGACTGAGTTTAAGAAAAGCTGGCTGCTCTGGGGCGGAGAAGAGATAAAAAAGCCAGACAGCATTCATCCGTCTCAGGTTGAGTCAGCGGTAAGCGCTGATGAAAAGAATCTCAAATCTCAAATTTCAAATTTCAAATCTGATAGCCTTCCTGTGCTGCCTATCTTTGCGAGTTCCTCTCGGGGGAGAAGAAGACTGAGAAGGCTTTTATACTACAGCATCAATCATGCAAGAAAAAGCATATCTCTTACTACGGCCTATTTCACTCCAAGCCGGAGGATGATTGATGCGCTGTCGGAGGCAGTTAAAAGAGGCGTTGTGGTCAGACTGCTTTTGCCGCTGGAAAGCGATATAGCGGCTGCTTATTATGCAGGGCGGGCGTCCTTCACAAAACTTCTGAAAGCAGGCGTGCAGATTTACAACTATAAAGGCAGGGTTCTGCATGCAAAGACCTCTGTGTTTGACGGCTGCTGGAGCATTATAGGTTCCGCAAATCTTGATTTTCAGTCATTGAGGAGGAATGACGAGGGAAATGTCGGGATACTTGATAAGAATTTCGGGCAACAGATGATGGATGTATTTGAAGAAGATATTAAAAACTCCGAAATAATTGAACTGAAACAGTGGCTGAACCGCAGCTTCTGCGAAAAAATCAAAGAAAGGTTCTTCTCTATCTTCAGAAGGCGGTTGTAAAAAAGTTTATGCATCATTTGCCGTCCACGGCAGCCATACAACAAACTTTGTTTTACCTTTCTCCGCCTCCACTCTTATATCTCCCCCAAGGGTCTTTATAGCGTCTTTAGCAATCTTTAACCCCATTCCCCGGCCTTCGCCTTTTGTCGTAACATCAGCCTCAAATATCGCATCCTCATCAAAGCCCTCTCCGAGTTCTGAATCACTGCTTACTTCAACCGAAGTCCCGCCGTCAGCCATTTCAGTCTTTATTGTTATCTCCCCATTTTTTTCCACCGCTTCGTATGCGTTAAGGACAATATTATAAAGGGCATGGAAAAATCTCTCGTCCTTCACCGGTATTTTTTCTAGGGCCTCAGCATAATCCTCTTTTATCCTTACCGCCTTGTCCTTTGCAACCTGAGCGCATAAAAGCAAAACCCTGTGGATGACATCCCTGAGATTATCCTCCTCGCCGGCAGAGGTCTTCTTTTCAAAGATTGTATCTACGACCCGGTTGAGCCGCTCTGTCTCTTTAAGTATTGTATTGATATAAAGCTTCTTCTGTTCATTATTCTCCATATCCTCCCCGATAAGCTGCACCAGCCCCCTTATGGAAGCGAGAGGATTTCTAATTTCGTGCGCAACCTCCATCGCCAGGGTCCCGATATTGGCAAGCTTTTCGGTTTTTTGCAGCTCGCGGTGCATCTCGTTTATTTTTGTGGTATCCATAAAATTAAATACTGCTCCATCAATGGAATCTCCGCTTTTTATCGGCGAAAGGGTATACCAGATGGCCCTGCTCTCCCCGTTAATCACGGCAATAAGTTCTGAGGTTAGCGTCTTTCCCTTCAGAACCGTCTGCAAGTCGCCGGTCATATTCAGTAAGGCTCCGATGTTCTGTCCGAGAAGGCCGGTCTTCTCTCGGCCCAGTATATAACATGCATAGGGATTCGCCATTGTTATTATCCCTTTTTTGTCCGTCGTCAGCACTCCTCTTGTCGTGGTTTCAATAAGGACTGTATAATTCTTAAGCGATGCCGCTATCTTGGTAAACTCTTTGCCGAGCGAACTGAATTCTTCTATATTCCTGACTTCTGCTCCTTCGTTAAGAAATTTTCTCGCAGGTTTTATAAGAGCATACGCTACAACCAGCCCTGTTACAAATGCTATTGCCGCCAGGATATAACTCCATTGTTCTACAAAATTATAAATGGAGATGATTTCTGCCTGGTTGACAATGCCGCGCTTAAAGACAAGCTTGAACCTGGTCAATAAAATCAGCGGCATAGCCACCGCAAAAACAGAAAAAAATAGAGGCAGGAATACAAAAAGTCCAAGATAAAACCTTTTTCTTAAAAAGGCGTATTTTATCTTTTTAAGGCCTTCATCATATCCCATATAGGAAGGAATGTCCCCAATGCAAGAAATAATACTCCGCCGGCAATAAAAAGCAGCAGAACCGGCTCCAGGGTTGTTGAAAGGTTTTTAATGGCATATTCCACCTCCAGGTCATAATAATCCGATACCTTTGTAAGCATATCATCCAGGGCGCCTGTCTCCTCGCCGACCGCGACCATCTGGGTAACCATGGGAGGAAACACCATTGTGCTTGCCATAGGCACGGCCAGCCCTTTTCCTTCGCGCACGCTTTCTTTTATAACCTCAACCGCTCTTGCGATTATAATATTCCCAAGCGTACCTGAAACTATGTCAAGCGCATGAAGCATCGGGATGCCGCTCCGGTAAAGCGTAGAAAATATCCTGGCGAATCTTGACATGACAGTTTTTTCAACAACAGCTCCGATTATCGGAACCTTGAGCTTAAACTTGTCAAAATTCCATCTGCCGGAAGGGGTCTTTATATATGCCCTGAATGCAAAAACAACACCCGCCGCCGAAGCAAGCAGGAGGGGCCAGTATGTTCTTATTGTCTTATTCAGGAATATAAGCACGCGGGTCGGAAACGGAAGTGCTACCTTTGACGCTTGATAGATGCTTGCAAACTTCGGTACAACAAATGTGGTTAGTACAAAAAAGGCTATTATCATGCTTACGATAACAATGACAGGATACCTGGTCGCAGCTTTTAAGCGTGCCCTGGTTGTGGCGTCATGTTCAAGCAAAGACGCAAGCCTGTTAAGGATATCGTCAAGCACGCCTGCCTCTTCGCCTACCTTCACCATGCTGATATAAAGCGTAGAAAACACCTTGGGGAATTTCGCCAGGGCCTCGGAGAAAGAACTGCCCCTTTCTACCTCCCTTCTTACTTCTTCTATTATCTTGCGAAGCTGTTTGCTTTTTGTTTGTTCCGCGAGTGTATCTAAACTTCTGATGAAAGATATGCCTGAGGTGACAAGTGTTGCCAGCTGACGGCTGAATACAATGAGGTCCTCAGCTTTAACCCGGTCAAAAAGCTGCCAGCTTTTTGCAATAGGGGATTTAACCCCTTCTCCTGACTCTATTTTTATCGGGATATACCCTTTGGAAAAAAGCTGCTCTGCAACTGCGTCAGGATTGGGCGCATCAATACTACCGCTTACAACTTCTCCTGCCGGCGTTCTCCCTTTATACACATAAACCGGCACTCTTAGTCAGTCTCCTGTGTAACTCTCATCACTTCTTCAATTGTAGTGATGCCTTCCACTGCCTTTATTAAACCTTCCTGCCTCATGGTTACAAAACCTTCCTTTAGCGCCTGCGCCTTTATCGCGCTTGCAGGGGCTTTATCTATTATCAGTTTCTTTATGCCCTCTGTAATGATAAGAAGCTCATACAGCCCTTCCCTTCCGAGATACCCGGTGAAACGGCACTCGTTGCATCCCTTGCCGCGCAGCAGAACCTTCCCTTTAATCCCAACGCGCCTTAACATATCTTCGTCAGCGCTATAGCTCTCTTCGCAGTAGGGGCATATCTTCACAATAAGCCTCTGTCCCAAAACTCCGATAAGAGAAGATGTTATAAGAAACGGCTCAATGCCCATATCTATAAGTCTGGCTACCGCTCCAACCGCCTCGTTTGTATGGAGAGTGCTGAGGACCAGATGTCCTGTAAGGGCTGCATGTGTTGCGATTGACGCGGTTTCCGTATCCCTTATTTCGCCTACCATTATTACATCCGGATCCTGCCTGAGAATGGACCTTAATCCTGACGAAAAGGTCAGCCCTGCCTTTGGATTTACCTGCACCTGATTTATATTAGGAAGGTTATACTCTATCGGATCCTCTATCGTTACTATGTTTTTCTCGGTAGCGCTTATCTTACGCAGCGATGAATACATGGTTGTTGTCTTGCCGCAGCCTGTGGGTCCTGTTGAAAGAATAAATCCGTAAGGCATGCTTATAAGTTTTTCATACTGTTCAAGCACATTTTTGGAAAACCCAAGCTGGCCGAGGGTAAGCTGGGGGAGCCCTGACGTTTTTTCAAGCAGTCGCAGCACCATTTTTTCGCCATGGTGGGTAGGCAGGGTTGACGCCCTTACGTCAAACTGCCTGCTCTCAATATTTATAGGGAATCTTCCATCCTGAGGCACCCTTTTCTCTGCTATATCCATGCCGGCAAGTATTTTTATCCTGGAGACAATGCCTGCCTGAAGGTGCTTTGGAGGTTTCATGATGTCATGCAGCTTCCCGTCAATCCTGAACCTGACGCGAAGCGAATCCTCATACGGCTCTATGTGTATGTCGCTGGCCCTGTCTTTCACAGCCTGCGTAACAACTGTGTTGACAAGCTTTACAATCGGAGTGTCCTCAACCATGGCCTCTGTTGCAGCAACAATCCTTTCTTTTTCAGGATAATAAACATCCGCAGCTCTGACAACTTCGTCCATCTCTCCTCTGTAATATCTATCAAGTGCGCTGAGAAGCTCGGACTCCGTTATTACAACCGTATCCACAGGCATCCTGGCAACCCGTTTTATCTCGTCTATAGCAAATACATTAAGCGGGTCGGACATTGCAACAGTAAGCCTTCCATTATGTATCTCAAGAGGAAGCGCCTTGTGTTTCCGCGCAAGGGGCTCGGGCACAAGTTCTAAAACCCCCGGGGTCACGGACATAAACCGCAGTTCTTTAAACGGCAGCCCCATCTGTGCGCTCAGCGCCTTTGCCATTACATCTTCCGTGATAAATCCGAGACTGACAAGCGTTTCTCCAAGCCTCTTGCCGAGTCTTTTTTGCTCCTGCATCGCCTTATCGCGCTGCTCGGCGGTTATTACCCCGGCTTCTATAAGTAATTCCCCTAAATATTTTTTTCTCAGCACCATCTCTATTTTCTCATAGTCTGGGAACCCAGCCCCAGGAGGTCAAATGTCACAAGCACCTTAAGCTCGCGCGGCTTATTATTTATCTCATCCGGGGGTTTTCTGTTAACCATTATGTTCATCCCCCAGCACTGCTGAAGATACCTTAAATTAAATGTAGCGTCCCTCATTCCTCCTCCTTTTGAATCATACCAGAGTTTAACGTCAGCAGACAAGTTCTTGGAATGAGTATAAACCAGCCCTATATCGTAAAACATGGTCTTGTTGGGTTGGTTGTATCTTTCTCCGAAGGAAAACGAGAATTTCTTTATGGGTATGGATACGCTTGAGTTTATAGTCTCCATACGGTCGTTGTAGTGATTATACGAAGCGTCTGCATTAATAGGCACAGGCCTGGGGACAAATGCCGAGATACTTAATGGAGAAAGCGGTAGGTCTCTTTCATATGTGTTATACGACTGCGACAGGCTTGCAGTAAGGAACTCTCCCTTTTTGTCCAGGAGGCGGTTTGTAAGAGAAAGCCCTATTGTGGACTGCTTGGTGTAAAGTTCTGTGGAATCAAATACCGGAACGTTAGTGCTGTCTTTTTTGATCCACGGCACAAATGTATATCCGAGAGATGGTTCAAAGCCGTGAGTTACACCGCCATATTTTTTTATCAGCCGGCTGGTGGCCGTAATATTGTAATCAAACAGATCCCTATGAACCGAACTCTTATATCCTTCGGCGGCATTGTTATTCAGGGAATACACCGTTTCTCTCAATCCGAGATTCTGGAATAAGATAATTTTATCGCCGAAGGAGTGGGAGAGTTTAGGATAAAGGTCCAGACGCTGCCCTGACACACCTTTGTCTCTTTCAAAATTTACAGCAGATGATGTCATGGAAAAAACAAGAGGACCCACTCTGGAAGGGTTAACAACATATCCTAATTCGGGCAGCCGCTGGGCTACTTCTGAGTTATGACTTCCGTCCTTAAGGTCCATAATATACTGTCCCATAAGGTAAGCCCGGCCGCTGCCTGAAGGCATATTCAATTCGCCGGTTGATTCAAGAAACCTGTTTACCCTCTCAGAGCGGTGCAGGCTGAATTCCCTGTAAAATCTTTTTTCATTCAGCAGATTCAGATTCCAGTATCCGGAAAGGCCGTCCTTGCTTCTCTTGGAATGAGCTGATTTTAATTCATAGAAATCGGTTCTCTCCTTTTTGTCATGGAAATGGTAGAGCCAGTGCTTGCCTTCAACTCCTCCCGGCGCTACATATCTATATTCAACTCCTTCCCCCAGTCCTGCCCTGCTATACCAGTCAAGAACAAATGTTGCATCCTTGTCCTCATCTATTACCCAGAAAAAGGGCTGTCTGTAATAGAAGCCCTTTGACTGCGAATAACCGAATAACGGCGTTAAAAGCCCTGTCTTTCTTTCGGTAACCATAGGCGCCCAGAGATAGGGCGTATATAAAACAGGCGTGCCTTTAACACGGAAGGTGGCATCCCGCGCTGTGAGGCGATCTCCTATAGTTACTTCAACGTCTCTGCCTTTGATACACCATTCAGGAGAAGGATTTTCGCATGTTGTTGCAGAGGCCCTTTTAAAAAAATATTCTTTCTCTCCCTTTTTTTCTATCTCGTTGCCTGAAATAATATATTTTTCTTTTTTTGAAAAAATTTCAGCATTGTAAAAAGTTCCTTTTTTAGTGTCCAGATTGAACTCTGCCTTTTCCGCCCTAAGAGTTATATCGGGGTTATCATAAACCACATTGCCTTTAGCAAAGACCTTTGACGTTTTTTCGTTGTATTTCATTTCATCTGCTATGATTATTGTTTCGCCCTGCTCAACAAATACTGAGCCCCTTGCCGTATACATTGATGTCTTTTTATCATGCTCTAATGATTCTGCGGTTATAAAGGCCGGAGGCTCCTCGGCAAAAGAATTAACAGTGAACAGCAGCGATAAAAATAAGAAAAAAAGATGCATGATGCATGATACACGATACATGATACCCCCCTTTAATTCCCCCCTTATCAAGGGGGGACTGAGGGGGGTGTTGTCTGAATCCTGTATCATGAATCCTGTATCGTGTATCATGTATTTCATAATGTTTCCCTCAGTCCCGAAAGAATACCCTTCCCGCAGATTATCTCCTTAGCCTCGCCTATGGTGTAAAAAGAGCCGGTAATCAGGATAAGCGAATCGGTGGATGGGTGAATGGGTGAATGGGCGAGTGGGTTTTTACGATATGCCGATTCACCTGATGGCAATTCACCGAATTTTATTGCCATATCAATTGCATCTTGCACAGTCAGTGCAACATGTGTGTTCAGGAACCCTATCTCACATGCAATCTTTGCAAGTTTTTGCGGCGAGGACGCCCGCTCATACGCCGGTGTTGTCAATATAATTTCATCGGCAAGAGGCAGCAACGGCTTCATTATCCCTTTTATGTCTTTATCAGACATCGCGCCGACTATAAGTATTAGTCTCCGGTACCTTTTTAAAAAAATTTCCTTGAGCGAATCAGCAAGAACTTCTGCGGCCTGAGGGTTATGCGCTCCATCAAGCAAAACTGCAGGCTCTTTTGAGACAAATTCAAGTCTGCCGGGCCATTTTACGCACTTAAGTCCCCGCCTGATTGCGCCGGAATCTATGCCGGGAAGATCAGGGAGGTTTTTCCCTGAAATGACCTCAAGCGCCTTCAGCGCAAGAGCTGCGTTCAGCGCCTGATGACTTCCGGAAAGCGGTATAAACAAATCTTCAAAATTATTACCCCCTTTATAGCTGAAGACACTCCCGCTAGGGTCTTCTGTTTTTATAGCTGCCGAAAAATCCTTCCCATAAACAAAAATTTCTGCGCCTTTCTCATCCGCCTTATTCTTAATCACATTCATTACAGAGGGTTCCTGCAAAGATGTTACAACCGGGACACCGTCTTTTATTATCCCGGCCTTTTCTCTTGCAATCTCCGCAAGCGTATTCCCGAGGAAATCTTTATGGTCATAATTTATATCCGTTATGACAGACACTTCAGGGAGCAGTACATTTGTTGCGTCAAGCCTTCCTCCCAGGCCTGTTTCAACTACAGCCCATTCAACACCTTTCCTCTGAAAATAGAGAAAAGCCATTGCGGTAACGACCTCAAAAAAAGTGGGGTTAAATTCATGATGCGCGATGCGCGGTTCGTGACGACCCCTCTTTGATTCCCCCCTTGGCAAGGGGGGACTGAGGGGGGTGTTATCCTGTAACCTGCATCCTGTATCCTGTATCAGGTTTCTTATCTCTTCGGTGAGCTCAACCACCTCTGCCTCTGTTATATGTTCGTTGTCAATTCTTATCCTCTCCGTGAAACTTACAAGGTGCGGTGATGTAAAAAGTCCTGTCTTTATTCCCGCTGCATGCAATATTGATGCAGTCATTGCCGATGTTGAGCCTTTGCCGTTCGTTCCTGCAACCTGGATAGACCTGAAAGAATTCTGAGGGTTGCCTAAAGAGGAAAGCAGTTTTCTGATATTATCAAGCCCGAGCTTGATGCCGCGTTTTTGAAGGCTGTAGAGATAATTCACTGCGCTGTCGTAACTCATAAGTGCAATATTTTACATTAAATGTCCGGAAGTAAGAAGAAAAATTTTAAAGCTGCTGTATTGAGAGGCCGGAAATTCTTATGAAAGGAATTCTATAAGCTTTGCGAGAGTTTTTTTCATGTCTTCTCTGCTGACAACCAGGTCTAGCAAGCCGTGCTCAAGAAGAAACTCTGCCCTCTGAAAATTATCAGGAAGCTGCTGCTTCATCGTTTGCTCTATGACGCGCGGGCCTGCAAATCCTATAAGGCTTCTCGGTTCGGCGATTATTATGTCTCCGATTGTGGCAAAACTTGCGGCAACGCCTCCGAAGGTCGGGTCCGCAAGCACGGAAATATAGGGGACGCCGTTATCTTTAAGCCGGCCTATGGCCGCAGAAACCTTCGCCATCTGCATGAGGGAGAATATCCCTTCCTGCATCCTGGCGCCGCCTGACGACGCAAGGCTTATTAACGGCAGTCTTTTTTCAAGAGCCGTTTCTGCGGCTCTTGAAATCTTTTCTCCCACAACAGAGCCCATGCTCCCCCCCATGAATGAAAAATCCATGACTGTAAGAATAACAGGAAAACCGTTTATCGCGGCCTCTCCTGAGACAACGGCCTCGGACAGACTGCTCTTCTTCTGGTTTTCCATTATCCTCTCGGGATAGGGGATGCTGTCTTTAAAGCTCAGCGGGTCCGCCGCGCGCATATCCACGTCAAATTCCACAAAGCTTCCTTCATCCGCAAGAAGTTTTATCCTCTCTTTAGCGCTTATCCTGAAATGGTAATCGCACTTCGGGCAGACCTTAAGATTCTTGTCTATCTCCTTTTTGTAGACAATCTCTTTGCAATTCTCGCACTTTACCCAGAGACCTTCCGGGATTTTTACCTTTTTCCGAGGTTTAGGCTCTTTTGATTTTTTAAACCACATCAGACAGTTATAACCTCGCCGTCTTTAAGTATTCTGATATTGGGAATTCCAAGTTTTTTAATCTCTGCTGTTATGGTTTTGATATGCTGGGGTTTCGGATGGGTTATAAGTATTCTGCCTGGAATAACCTTCATTTTTGCTATTTCTTTCTTCAGAAGCCCTGCGGTAAGATGCCCTGTATGCAGCGCCATCTCCCTCATCTTTTCGGGGAAAGACACCTCTACAATAGCGCAATGTATTTTATCCCTGCAGGCTTTTTCCCAGATCTTATGCGTCGGCCCTGTATCTCCTGTATAAAGCAGCCTCTTGCCCTTTTTATCTTCAACTAGATAGCCTGCTGCGGGGACGGAATGATTGACCCTGTATGCCGTAACCTTATATCCGTTAACCTCAATGCGTTTGCCGGGTTTTATTTTTAAAAACCTGATTACCGCCTTTTCAACATTAGGTATCATTGTAAAATCAGGCCATATCCTGTTATTCAGAAGGTTATCCTTCAGCGCCTTCAATACCTGAGCAATGCCTATTACAGTAACATTATGCTTTTTTTTCTTTATGATTATGTTGTCGGCCAGGAATGGGATTCCTCTTATATGGTCCAGATGAGCATGGGAAACTATAACATGCCGTATCTTCCATTGCGCATCTTCCGAGAGATAAGCTCCTATTGTCCCGGCATCAAGCAATATCTTTCCGTCAATCAGGAAACCAGGAGGATTATACCCCGGAAACTCTGCGCCTGAACATCCGAGGACCTTTACTTTCATAGCACAATCTCCATTTCTTTCCAGGCCTTAAAAAACGCATCAACTACCGAAGGATCAAACTGCCTGCCGGCATATTTTTTTAATTCATCAAATGCAGCGTCAGGGGTGCGGGCCTTTCTGTACGGCCTGTCTGTCGTCATAGCGTCAAATGTATCTGCAACCGCAATAACCCGGGCCGCCCGCGGTATCTCGCTGCTCTTTAATCCGTCCGGGTAACCTGTCCCGTCATATCTCTCATGATGCCCTCTCATGCCCGGGATAACATCCTTCAGCTGCTTGACATGGCTTAGTATGGCAGAACCATACTTCGGATGCATATTCATAATCTCAATCTCTTCAGGCTCAAGCTTGCCTTCTTTAAGAAGCACCTTGTCTCTTATCCCTATTTTACCGATGTCATGGAGTATAGCAGAAAGTTTCAAATTTTCAAGCTCTGTCTTGCCAAGCCCGAGCATGCGGCCTATGGCCAGGCTGTAATTCATAACCCTTTTAGTATGCCCGCCTGTGTAGGGATCCCTTTTTTCAATAGTCTCTGCAAGCGACTGGGCTGTGCCGTAAAACGTATCCTTAAGCTCCTGATAGAGATTTGCATTTTCTATCGCAACCGCCACCTGATTCGCAAGCGCGCAGAGTATCTCCATATCCTCATTATCAAAACTGCCTGACCTTTTGTTTATTGTCTGAAGAACTCCGAGAATCTCATCTTTTGTCTTCACAGGAACACATATCATATCCCTTGTAAAAAATTCGCTTTTCTCATCAGCTCCTCTGAAAAATCTCGGGTCGGACTGGACATCATGCACTATGACAGGCTCTCCTTTTTCAGCAACCCAGCCCGCTATGCCCTCGCCTTTTTTAAGCCGCAGCTCTTTGACCTTTTCTCCCTTATCTCCGACTGCGACCTCAAAAAAAAGCTCACGGTTTCCCCTGTCCATCAGGATGAGGCTTCCTGCTTCAGCATTTACAAGCCTTGTTGCGGCTTCAAGCGCCCTTCTTCTTACCTCAAGCGTATCAAGCGTGGAGCTGACCAGCGCCGTCATCTCAATGAGAGTGTTAAGCTGTGCCAGTTTCCTATCAGAAACCGCGCTCATTTTATCGCCTCTCTTAATCTGAGGACAAAATCGCTGAATTCCCTGTTTAAACCTTCCGACGCCTTTTTGACTATTGCGCTGCCTACGATTACTCCGTCGGCCAGGCCTGCTACCGATGCCGCCTCATCAGGAGTTGAAACGCCGAACCCGACAGCAACAGGCTTATCAGTAATTTTACGGATGCTGTCTATTGATTTTTCGATTGAGCCGTCAAGCAAAAGCTGCGCGCCTGTTATCCCTGTTACTGACACATAATATATAAAACCTGTTGATGCGCTTGCAACCTTTTTTATCCTCTCGTCGGTTGAGGTAGGCGCAAGCAGGAATATTGCAGCAAGGCCTGCTTTTTTGGAAAGCTTTACAAACCCTCCCGCTTCATCAGGCGGAAGATCCGGGACTATAACGCCGTCAACGCCGGCGTCTTTTGCATCCGCAATAAATCTTTCTTCGCCGTATTTAAAAACAGGATTGTAATAGGTCATCAACACCAGGGGGATTTTTGTTTTCTGTCTTAAATCTTTTACGAGAGATATTACTTTTTTTAAAGTCGCTTTGTTTTTCAACGCCCTCTCCGCTGCCCTCTGAATTGTCGGACCGTCCGCCAAGGGATCTGTGAAGGGCACGCCAAGCTCAACAATATCGGCGCCGCATTTCTCAAACATAAGAACTATCTCTCCTGTTTTTTCAAGAGACGGGTCCCCTGCCATTATATAAGGTATAAAGGCTTTTTTATCCTGTGCTTTTAAATTTTTGAATGTTTTATCAATCCTGTTCACAGCTCTATCCCTTTTATCTTTGCCACATGCTGGACGTCCTTGTCTCCACGTCCTGAAAGGTTCACAATGATAATCTTATCTTTAGACCTTTTCGGCGCAACCTTAACTGCCTCTGCAAGCGCATGCGCAGATTCAAGCGCAGGTATTATGCCTTCCGTCCGAGAGAGGAGTTCAAATGCCGCCAAGGCCTCATCGTCTGTCGCATAGGTATACTGAACCCTTCCGCTGTCTTTTAGATATGGATGTTCCGGACCTATGGAAGCGTAGTCAAGCCCGGCAGATACAGAATGAGTTCCAAGCACATTGCCGTCTTCATCCTGAAGAAGATAGGTCTTGCATCCCTGAAATACTCCTACCGAACCGCCTGCAAATCTTGCTGCATGCTCTCCTGTTTCAAGGCCCTTGCCTCCTGCTTCTACCCCTACCATTTCCACATCATCTTCAAGGAATTCGTGAAATAATCCCATTGCATTGCTCCCGCCTCCGACGCAGGCAATCATACAGTCCGGCAGCCGTCCCTCTGCCTGAAGAATCTGCTTCTTAGCCTCTTTCCCGATAATGGACTGGAAATCCCTCACCATGGAAGGAAAAGGATGCGGGCCGAACACAGTGCCTAAGACATAATGGGTAGTCCTTACATTTGTGGCCCAGTCTCTCAGCGATTCATTTATTGCGTCTTTTAGTGTCTGCGAACCGATTGCAACTTCAATAACCCTCGCGCCTAAAAGCCTCATTCTGAAAACATTCAAGGCCTGCCTTTTCATATCTTCTGTGCCCATGTAAACATCGCATTCAAGTCCTACGAGCGCAGCTCCTGTTGCGGTCGCAACTCCGTGCTGCCCCGCGCCTGTCTCGGCAATGATCCTTTTTTTGCCGAGCCTTTTTGCAAGAAGCGCCTGTCCCAGCGCATTGTTTATTTTATGGGCGCCTGTGTGGGCCAGGTCTTCCCTTTTTAAATATATCTTTGCGCCTCCGAGCTGTTCCGTAAATCTCTTCGCAAAATAAAGGGCAGTCGGCCTTCCTATATATGTTTTCTGAAGATGAGCAAGCTCCTTCTGAAAATCTTTATCCTTTTTGCATTTCAGGTAAGCCTCTTCAAGTTCAATGAGCGCAGGCATCAATGTCTCAGGAACAAATCTTCCGCCGTATGGTCCGAAATAACCTTTTTTCATCTTCTTCGCTCTCTTCCGCAGTTGCAATTCAGTCCGTGGGTGCAGCCCTCAAAAGGGTTTATAATAAGACTCTCCGGAATAAACTCGCCGCACTTGCAATTCCAGCCTCCGCCTGAAACAGCCCGGGCTTCATCAAGTTCCCTCCCGCAAACCGGACAAAGAGGCAACACCTCTCTGCCTGCTGAAAATATCTTCTTTTTCCTTTCTTTCATGTTAAGGCCCAAATGTTTGCTACTATTATAGCAGTCCGGCATCATAATTTGCATTTGAACCCAAGCCAAAACCATTTGACCCCAAATAAGCGCTTGGAGTAGTATTAATATCACGCAGGATATAAAAAATGTTCCCATTTAAAGACGATAATCCTACAGAAAGATTTCCGTTTATTACAATCGGGATAATCGCAATCAATATCCTGGTGTATATCTGGGAATTAGTATCGCCTGCCGGTGAAAGGTATATAATTTATACTTATGGGGCCATCCCGTCGGAGATTCTGTCTCTGGAAAAAACACGGGCGCTTCATCCGGCAGCAACTGTTTTTTCATCCATGTTTCTTCACGGCGGGCTGCTGCACATCGGCGGCAACATGCTTTATCTCTGGATATTCGGAAATAATATTGAAGACAAGCTCGGACATTTCAGATTCCTTATATTTTATCTCTTCGCCGGGATCATAGCCGCATATTCGCATGCCTTATTATCGCCTTCTTCAAATATTCCGATGATAGGCGCAAGCGGAGCTGTTTCGGGTGTTCTCGGAGCCTACATACTCTTATTCCCTCATGCGCGCGTGCATACACTGATATTCTTCGGATTTTTCATTGAAGTCGTAAAAATTCCTGCCTTGCTAGTTATTGGATTTTGGGCTATTATACAGGTTATCAACGGAATCCTCAGTCAGGGGCTTCTGCCTCAGGGCGGCGTCGCCTGGTTTGCTCATGTAGGCGGATTCCTCACAGGTCTTTTGACTATTAAGATATGGCTGCCTAAAAGGAGGTTTCAAGAGTGATTGTAGGTTGTCCCAAGTGCAAGATGAAGCTCAAAGTTGCGGATGAAAAACTCACGCCTGAGGGTATAAGATTTAAATGCCCGAAATGCGGCGCGGTTCTCCTTGTGAAGAAACCTGCCGTCCGGATAAAACCCCTTGAGGGCAAGGTAATCGTTGCACATGAAAACCCCGAGATTATTGAAAAGGTAAGCAGCGTGCTTGTAAAAAACGGATTTACCGTCATTACATCTCAGGACGGGATAGACACGATGATAAAATCCGTTAAAGAACTTCCGTCCCTTGCGCTTTTAGATGTCGCCCTTCCGAAGATATACGGTTTTGAGTTATGCAAAAGACTAAAAGAACGTCCTGAGACAAAAGATATAAAAATTATCCTTATTTGTTCAATCTACGATAAGACCAGATACAGAAGAGAACCGAATTGTCTGCATGGCGCAGACGCTTATATAGAAGAACATCATATTGACGACCAGCTTATGGAAAAAATTCAAGCGCTGCACGGCATAAGAGAAATGCCAAAAGAGCCCGTTCCTGAAAAACCGCAGATTGAAAGGCCGCGGCCCATTTCAGAGATGCCGAAGATAAAAGCTCCGCAGCTTGAAGCAATAAGCCAGCCGCAAGCAGTAAGAGCACCATTAGAAGAGCTAAAGCCTCCTGTAATGCCGGCAGTAAAACCTGAGAGAAAAGCCCCTGCCGATGAGGCTGTTGAAAAGGCAAAAAGACTGGCAAGAACCATCATTGCCGACATATACCTTTATAGCTCAACAAAGATGGAGAAATCTATAAAGAATAATACCTTCTATACGGAATTCGCCTCTGAAATAAAAGAAGGGACGAAACTCTATAACGGCCGTGTATCTCAGGAAGTTAAAAACCAGGGAGATTTTTTCCGAGAGGCCATAGAAAATTTCATAGAAAACAAGAAAAAAACTCTAAAAATCTGAAAAAAGCAGAAAATATAAGAAAATAGCAGATTTAAGTAGATTTTAGCCTTTCTTTTCCTTTTAAAAGCCCTTGCCTTAAATGCCGTATAGCTATTATATTAGCACTCTCTAACGGTGAGTGCTAATCCGCCTTCGGCGGAATCAGCTATCAGTTAAACATAAACATCATAAAGAAAGGAGACATATTCTATGAAGTTCAAACCACTGAGAGACAGGGTATTTGTTAAGTATTCCTCTGAAGAGGAAAAAACAGCAGGCGGCCTTTACATTCCGGATGCAGCCAAGGAAAAACCCCAGAAGGGCACAGTTATAGCGGTCGGAACCGGAAAGGTCACTGATGACGGCAAACGCCAGCCGATGGAAGTTAAGGTAGGAGACACAATACTTTTTGATAAGTATTCAGGCTCAAAGATTAAAATGGACAACGAAGAATATCTCATTATAAGAGAAGAAGATATTCTCGGCATAGTAGAAGGATAAAAATAAAATATAGAAGGAGGAGCAGCAAATGGCTAAACAGCTTCTTTTTGATGAAGCAGCAAGAAGTTCAATATTAAAAGGCGTAAGCCAGCTTACGGATGCCGTTAAGGCAACATTAGGGCCTAAGGGAAGGAATGCAATACTTGATAAAAAATACGGAGCGCCTACAATAACAAAAGACGGCGTTACAGTGGCAAAAGAGATAGAGTTGAAAGACCCGTGGCAGAACATGGGCGCCCAGCTCGTAAGAGAAGTCGCATCAAAGACATCCGATGTCGCAGGCGACGGCACAACAACCGCAACCGTTCTGGCCCATGCAATTTACAGAGAGGGTATGAAGCATGTTGTCGCAGGCGCTAACCCGATGGACATCAAGAGGGGAATTGAAAAATCAGTCGAGGTTGTAATCGGCGAACTTAAAAAACTCAGCAAGCCTGTCCAGGACAAAAAGGAGATTGCACAGGTAGGCACTATCTCCGCAAACAACGACCCGTCAATCGGAGAGCTGATTGCAGAGGCAATGGATAAGGTCGGCAAAGACGGAGTTATCACAGTTGAAGAGGCCAAGAGCATGGCCACAACGCTTGATGTTGTTGAAGGCATGCAGTTTGACAGGGGATACATATCTCCTTACTTCATAACAGACCCTGAGAGGATGGAATGCAACCTGGAAGACGTATTCATCCTCATTAATGAAAAGAAGATCTCAAGCATGAAAGACCTTCTTCCAATACTTGAGCAGACAGCAAAAATGGGCAAACCGCTCATGATAATCGCGGAAGAGGTTGAGGGCGAAGCCCTTGCAACACTCGTTGTAAACAAGCTCCGCGGAACAATTCAGGTCTGCGCGGTAAAGGCGCCGGGATTCGGCGACAGGAGAAAGGCCATGCTTGAAGACCTTGCAATCCTCACAGGCGGCACAATGATTTCAGAAGACCTCGGGATAAAGCTTGAGAGCATAAAGATATCAGACCTCGGAAGGGCCAAGAAAGTCACCGTAGACAAAGAGAACACAACAATAGTTGAAGGCGCCGGGGACCACAAGAAGATTGAAGGCAGGGTAAAACAGATAAAGGCCCAGATAGAAGAAACAACATCCGACTATGACAGGGAAAAACTTCAGGAGCGTCTTGCAAAGATAGTAGGCGGAGTTGCTGTCATCAATGTCGGAGCTGCAACAGAAACTGAGATGAAAGAGAAAAAGGCCAGGGTTGAAGATGCGCTACATGCAACAAGGGCTGCTGTTGAAGAGGGCATTGTCCCGGGCGGAGGCGTCGCGCTTCTGAGAACACTTCCTACGCTTGATAAGCTTAAGTTCAACCACGACCAGCAGGTGGGAGTTGAGATAGTAAAGAAAGCCCTTGAAGAACCGATAAGGCAGATTGTAAACAACGCAGGCATGGAAGGTTCTGTCGTTGTTGAAAAGGTAAAGGCGTCAAAAGAGACAAACTATGGCTTTGACGCCGACCAGGAAGAATATGTGGACATGATAAAGGCAGGCATAATTGATCCTACAAAGGTTACCAGGTCTGCGCTTCAAAATGCAGCGTCAGTTGCAGCGCTTATGCTTACAACTGCCGTGATGGTCTCTGATCTTCCGGAAGAAAAGCCTGAAATTCCTGCGATGCCTCCGGGCGGCGGAATGGGCGGAATGTATTAAAAAAGAGCTTTCAGCAATAAGCTGTCCGCGATTAAGACGTTATACAAAAAAGGGGCGTGCACCGCACGCCCCTTTTGTTATTTCTTATTTACTTTTTTCCTTAAACGCCTGCCGTAGCGTTTCTTGGCTTCGGCAACAGTTAGCGGCAGCTTGTCGCTTGACGAATAGACATATTTGCCGATTGAAGCTTTAGGCTGAAGTTTAATAACCAGTTTTGCATCAAGGGCCTTGGCTATTTTCTTAAGGGTTGCCAGTTTAGGCAAGCCGTGAGTAAGGCCCTCTATCCGCGAGACGGTTGACTGTGGTATGCCGGCCTTTTGTGCAATCTCTTCCTGAGTCATTTTCTTCCTTAACCTTTGCTCAACTATGCTTTTCGCAAGCTCATATTCGGGCAGAAGTTTTTCATACTCCGCCCTGACAGCCTTGTCTTTTAAAAGTTCTTTTCTATGTTTTTTATAGGTCATTTGTTTTACCTCCTTCTCGCAAGATACTCCTCCATTCTGCTTACTGCAATTTCAATCTCCTTTGCCGGAGTTTTTTCCGTCTTCTTTGTAAATCCATGCAACACTACAAACTTTCTTCCGGTAACCGCAAAATAAAGAATCCTGTGAATATTGTTTTTGTCTTTGATCCGTATCTCAAAAAGTTTTCGTTTCCCTGTCAAAGGTTTTACGTACGGCTCTTTGACCCCTATTCCGTATGCTTCGAGCAAATCAGCTATAAAAATATATTTGGCCTTGCTCTCGGGTGAAAGGGAATCAATAAATTCCTTTACCGGACTATTCCCTGAAGTAGTTTTGTAGTATTCAATTACCCAAGACATGGTTTTATTATATAGCATGCATGCTATAAAGTAAAGAGCTTATTTTCTTCCCGCTCAAGACAAGGTTGAGGAAACTGCTAAAACAATTCTCCCTGCAATTTCTGCAAAATCCTTTGTTGTAATTTCTGGCTTGTGATGGAGGAGATATGGTCTGAGATTATCCGGTCAATTTTCTCTTTGAGCGCCTTAAGTTCCGGAAGGATATTTAAGATGTAGGCTTCATCCTTTGGGACTTTTACTTCATCAAGCCCTGCTTCAAGCCACAGCTTCAAATATTCGGCTTCGGCCTCGGTCTCACACTCTATATGATCTTTGCCTGAAACAAGCAGCCAGCCGTTCCCGCCTAAGAAATCCTTCCTGATCTCTACCCCCCTCTTTTCCCCCTTGCTAAGGGGGGATGTAAGGGGGGTGTGATGGAAAAGCGTAACAGTCTTAAGGTTTTTCTGGCTGAGAATTTTTTCTCCATAGAAATGTCCGAGAAGTTTATCCCCAAGTTTGTCCTTTATCGTCCTTGTCAAAAGCTCAACATCAACACCTTCCGTTGTCTTGCCCTTTTTATCAACGCTCTTTGCCTTCTCTATCCTTGATTTCACAAGGTCAACAACAGCCCGATAAACCTCAAGCTGCTCATCCTCCGTTAATCCGAGAATATCTCCCATGATAATTTTATCCAGCTCACGACGGGCAGGAATGACTTTATCTATAGAGACTTCATCAGGATGCCTTGCATTTAATTCTTCAAAAATTGATATTATAGGAAAGTCTTCATATTTTTTTGCAAGTTTTCTTAAAGACTTTAAAACAGTAGCAAAGAATTCTTTTGATACAAGAAATTTTTCAATATCAATGCCTTCAGTTTTAAGGGCTCCTTCACCAAGATTTACTCTGCCGGAAAATTCTTTAAATAACATACTTACAGTTGAAAGTAAGAAGCATAACACACCAATGTTATTTCTTTTTTTCTTGGCTTTTATTTCAAAAAGATTGTGGTCAACCTGAACTCCAAATTTATTAGAAACAACGGTTTGTCTATCATGATGAACCATTGGATGAAGGATCGGCCATGGTTCTCGATATTCAAGGTTGTACCATAATTTTCTTGAACTACAGGTTGATCTTTTATGAAAACCCTGCCTCTCGCCGTGCTTAATATAGTTAAGAATCTTCTTGTTTTTTAACTTTGACTTATCTTTATTTATGAAAAGAGCAATCTTTGATAAATCTTCAGGAGATATAACAACCTTTTTTGCTTCTCTTGGACTGACGATTACTTTATTCGGCAACCAATTCCCATTTTCATCCTTATGCATCCAGAATTCTTTCTCTATTCCTCTCTCTTTGATTTCTTCTTCAGTAAGATAGAAAAACTCATTTGCACCGGTTGTAAATCCTCTCCTAACATCCGCAATCTTTTTCAAAGGCACAAGTTTGTCTTTGCCCTTTTCAAGGATTTTAAAGAATATCTCCGGCGCCCTCAGATACTTGCCCCATTTTGAGCCTGTGTATTTGCTTTCTTCTGCATCAAAACCTTCTTCCCAAAGCTCGCTCTGCTTCTTAGGATAAATCCGCAATTCATCATTCTGATAAAAATCATTATGATAACGAATCGTCTTTATCAGATTTTCAATGGCGTCAAGCCGCTCTTTCTGCTTCTCCCACATGTCCTGGGCTGGCGGAATGAAATGCCTTAGTGGTTTCAAGAGATAGACAAACTTCACAAGATTCTTATTGCATTCTTCCTGAGCCTTGCATCTTTCAAGGATTATTATGCAGGTGTTTATATCCGCATCTTCAAACCATCTCTCAACCTTGGACGTGATTATCGCGGCGATTTTGTAATGTTTTAAAAAAAGCTCCTGAAGCCCCTTGCCGTAATCGGCGTCAAGCCACGAATCGGAGACAATAAAACCAAACCGTCCGCCGTCCTTTAAGAACTTCGTCCCATGCACAAAAAAGTAGGCGTAAATGCCTGCCCTTTTTGAAATATCGGCAAGCTTTTGCCTTCCATAAAGAAGGGCTTTCTCAATGAGATTTTCTTTATAGCCTGCTTTTTCGGTAATCTCGGTTATTTCTTCCTGCCTTGTGTAAGGCGGATTTCCTACGATGCAGTCAAACCATCTTGGATGTGTTATCTCTTTTTGTTCAGAGCCTAATGTTTTAAGCCTGAGCTTTCTCCATCTTTCGGTAAGTTCAATACCGCCATCGGGGTTTACTAAAAGATTGAAAAAATCCTCCTGAGCGATGTTTGGATAATTTTTCAGAACGCTTAGGTCATTTATTGAAAGATTGATGGTTGCGAGGTGGGCCGGGAACTTTGCAATGTCAACACCCCACAGGCTTTCAAGGATGTCCTGATGCAATAACCTGCTGTTCATCAGTTTTTTATGCTGATATGACCTGACAAGAAAAGTGCCTGCTCCGCAGGAAGGGTCTATAATCTTATCATCTTCATGCTTGAGGCAGAATTTTAAAATCAGGTCTACAACATCCGGACTTGTAAAGTATTGGCCTAAGACGTGCCGTTCTTCCAGCGGGATTAATTTCTCAAATATCCTGCCTATAATATCAAAACCGATTTTTGAAAAATCATATTCTTTGATAATATTTACGAGGTCTTTTATTTCCGCGACAACCTCCCTGCTGTTAGGGAATGCAATCTGGTCAATAAAATCAGCGCGGTAGATAGTCTCGTAGTCAATATTATCTGTTATGTAACTGAAATAAGTCTCTTGCAGAATCTTTTGAAGCTGCCCTCCGGCTGTTAAATCCTCGGGGATAACAAGAGAAGCAAGGCTTGTATGTTTCGCCTTTAAGACCTGATAAAAGAGAATCTTGTTTATGAGAAGATAAGCCGTCTGCCTTGCTGCCTTGTCAAAGTCTTCCTCCTGCGCTGCAAAACTCCACTGCTGCTCCGTAAACCATTTTTTGAGCTGCCTTGCAAATTCAGAATCTTTGTGGAATTGATCCCTGATGATATTCCTGTAAAAACGGGAGAGGCGTAAATTTTTTCCGTGAAGTTTTAATATCAAAAGTTCATCAATAGGCAAAAGCGGTTCGGGTCTTTGTCCGGTGTAAATATCAACCAGGTCAAATAAAAACTTTTCAAGCCCTTTGATTATCGCATTCTTGAATCTTGGCTCATCAATATTATTAAGGTCTTCTATGGGGGAAAGGTCATATATGCCCGCAATCTGGATTGATTCGTCTGCCTGCCTGTTTACTTCCTCTGTTTTATACCAGATGAGCTTTTGGAAGTTTGAACAACCGAAATATTTTGCTTTCCTCTGCACCGCCTTTTCCCATGCAGGTTTTTTTAGTTCCTTAAAATCAAAGGGGTCAAAATACGGCGGTTTAAGTTCAATGACACAGAGGGCATCAGCGCTTTGAGGAGATTTGTAAATAATTATGTCCGGCTGTTTTCTGTCCGAGCCTGAAGTTTCCTGTTCCGAAAAACCTATGGGCAGAGATTGTTCTTTGATAATCTGATTTATCCATTCAACTGCCTTTTGATTGGCTGTGCGTTCGGTTTTGTGGGATGTGGTGTCAAACGGGCTTGCGACTCTGACAGCTTTTTTTGAAAGTTTGGATTTTTTCATTAAGCAACAGCTTTTTCCTTGCCCTTTAGCTCAAAAAATATGCCCTGAGGCTCGGATATCTGTTCTGAAGCATCAAGGATTTCCATCGAGACTATTTTCCCGTCTTTACTATAATCTATAATGACTCCCTCCCGCACCTCGTCACTTTCAGCTATTTTTTCCTCCCTGAATATAAGAGTTAGGGCGTCGGTTTCAGGATCGAATATAACTTTCATTTTAGCCTCCTGCTGTCCAATACTTGCTGATTTTTGAAGTTTTATATACTGTTACAACTTCAAATTTATCAGATGACTCAAGGCCCACTACCCTGAGAAGCATTTCCTTATTCTCTTCTTTATCATAATATATGTTTTGAAGTATTACACGCCCTTTTTTTTGAAGGCAGTTTCTGTTGAGGATTTTCTACGGCATTTCTAATGGATTCTTCGCTTATTCCTCTTCGCGCCGCCTCAAAGCTTGCATGCGACTTAATTATTATTTCCAGATAACGCTCCTGTTTAGTCTTTATTATATTCCTTCACCGCCTGATTGACAATCCTTCTCGCAATCTCAAAGGCTGCCGCAATCCTGATAATTTTAACGTCGCCAAGCCCTTTAAATTGAAGGAACTTTTCCAATGGCTGATTTGCCATCCCTTTGAAGGAGCCGAATTTATCAAGAATCTCTTTTGCTACTTCCTCTGCTGATTTGCCTTTTGCGCCTGTAGAAAGCAGGATTGATAAAAGCTCTGCATCTGATAAGGATTCAGCGCCAAGCTCTCTCAGCTTACCGCCCGGATGCTCCCAAGTTTTCATAATGGATTAATTCTATATTTATCAAGCCAAAATGGTCAATGAGAATTGCAAATTTTTAATTGCTTGTATTCAATTACAAATAAACCAAACCCCATTTCCCCTTAATTATCAACCCATTATACCACTATCCCCCTTCCCTCATTGACTGCCGGCTCTTGATTCTGGCATTCTAACAAAATGAAGAAAAACATTATAATCACGGTTTTCTGCTTTGTGCTGCTCTATGTCTTATATGCGGCTGTGGAGTTTTTAGTCCCTCTCCCAGAGGGCAGAAAGACAAAAGAAGTGCAAATCCCAAAGGGCGCCACTTTCAGGCAGGCGGTTGAAATCCTGGATAAAGAAAATCTGATAAGGGACAAAAACCTCTTCATATTTATCGGCAGGCTTACCGGTTTGCACACGAAGATACGGGCCGGTTACTACTCAATCACAGGCTCCATGAACCCGCTTTCAATTTTAATACTCCTAAAAAACGGGCAGATAATAGAATATGACATAACAATAGTGGAAGGAGATTCACTGATTGAAATAGGAGAAAAACTGATTGAAAAAAATATTATTGACAGGGAAACATTTGATAAACTTTCAAGGAGCAAGAGTTTTCTTAAGGCGTATAATATTGACGCGCCGTCTATTGAAGGCTATATTTTCCCTGATACATACAAGCTGCCGAAGGGCCTTGAGCCTGAAAACGCGCTCGGCATGATGATAAACAGTCTCAGGGGGAAATATGAGGAGAAATTCAGGCTGCGGGCTGAAGAACTCGGGCTAAGCGAAAGGGAGGTTCTTACGCTTGCGTCCATAATAGAAAAAGAGGCGATAATAAACAGCGAGCGGTCCCTTATCTCCGCGGTTTACCATAACAGGCTCAGAAAGCGGATTCCGCTTCAGGCGGACCCTACAGCCATTTATGGGATAAAGAGGTCGGGAGAAAGAATAACAATGAAAGACCTAAAAAGAAAAACGCCTTATAATACATATATGATTAAAGGTCTTCCGCCCGGGCCTATCGCATCTCCGGGCCTTAAGTCAATCACAGCAGCGCTTTATCCCGCTGATGTTCCTTATATTTATTTTGTATCCAACAATGACGGAACTCATCAGTTTTCTGTTACAGAGGAAGAGCATTTCAGGGCCGTAGCAGCGTATAGGGAGAAAAAGCAGAAAGAAAAACAGGCGGGGCAACAGATAGAAAATAAAAATAACAATAAAAACGGAGTAAAGAATAATGGCCGTTCGTAGAAAGACAAGAACAATCCAGGTAGGCAATATAGCTATCGGCGGAGGCAATCCTATCAGTGTCCAGTCCATGACAAAGACGGACACAAGGGATGTAAAGGCAACAGCAAAACAGATTAGGGCGCTTGAAAAGGCCGGATGCGAAATCATAAGGCTTGCTGTGCCCGATATGGACGCGGCAAAAGCGCTCGGCAAGATTAAATCTCAAATCTCATCCCGAATAAGTCGGGACAAATCTCAAATTCCGCTTATAGCCGACATCCATTTTGACTGGAGGTTGGCGCTTGAGGCAATAAAACAGGGTGTTGACGGTCTCAGGATAAATCCTGGGAATATCGGGGCCCAGTGGAAGGTTAAGGAAGTTGTCAGCGCGGCTAAGGATAAAAAGATTCCGATACGGATAGGCGTAAATGCAGGCTCTCTTGAAAAAGAGCTGCTTCAAAAATACGGCCATCCTAAACCCGAGGCCTTGGTTGAAAGCGCGGAAGGCCATATAAATATTCTTGAGGATATGGACTTTAGGGACATTAAGGTTTCTTTGAAGGCGTCAAAGGTCCCTACAACAGTGGAGGCCTACAGGCTTTTTTCAAAGAAGCATGATTACCCGCTTCATGTCGGAATATCAGAGGCAGGCCCCCCTTCAACAGGAATAATAAAAAGCTCTGTCGGCATAGGCATACTGCTTTCAGAGGGGATAGGAGACACCCTAAGGGTTTCGCTTACCGCCGAGCCTGCTGAAGAGATACGGGTGGCATACGGGATATTAAAGACCCTCGGCATAAGAGAAAGAGGCGCTGAGATAATCTCGTGCCCCACCTGTGGAAGATGTAATATTGACCTCAGAGGCCTTGCGAAAAAGGTTGAGGCAAAATTAAGGAATATTGATTCGCCCGTCACTGTTGCGGTAATGGGCTGCGTTGTAAACGGCCCCGGAGAGGCAAGAGAGGCAGACTTCGGAATTGCGGGCGGAAAAAAACGGGGCCTTTTATTTAAGAAGGGAAAAGTAATAAGGCAAGTGAAAGAAGAGGAATTGCTTGACGCTCTGCTTGATGAGATAAAAGGATAAATGGAAATCCTAAGGATAATCCGCATAATGCAGGACACATCAAGAGGCCAGCTGCTTCACGGCAGGAGCATAGGTTTTGTGCCTACGATGGGAGCGCTTCACGAAGGCCACCTCAGCCTTATTAAGAGGTCCAAGGATGAGAACGACATTACTGTTGTAAGCATATTCGTTAATCCACTTCAGTTCGGCCAGTCGGAGGACTTTCAGCAATACCCGCGGGATACGGACGGAGATATTGCAAAGCTTCGTAAGGCAGAGGCTGATATTCTTTTTATGCCTGATGCGTCTCAGGTTTATCCTAATGGCTTTGTAACGCATGTGGAAGCCGGCGGGCTTTCTGAAAAGCTCTGCGGCGCCTTCAGGCCCGGCCATTTCAAGGGCGTTACCACAATAGTGATGAAACTTTTTAACATCGTTAGGCCTACAAGGGCCTATTTCGGGCAAAAGGATTTTCAGCAGGCCGCAGTCATCAAAAAGATGGCCAAGGACCTGGATATGCCTGTGGACATTGTAGTTTGCCCCACAATCAGGGAACATGACGGGCTTGCGATGAGTTCCAGGAACCTTTATCTCAATGAGGAAGAGCGTAAGGCCGCGACTGTTATATATAAGTGTCTCACTCAAGCCGGTGAGATGATAAAATCTGGTATAATTAACATAGAGCGGGTAAAGGGGCTCATGAAGGAGAAACTCTCGGAAGAGCCTTTGGTAAGGGAGATTCAGTATGCATCTGTATATAACCCTGAAACACTTGACGAAGTTGATGCGGTTGAGAAAGAGGTTTTACTTGCAGTTGCCGTTAAAATCGGCAGCACAAGGCTGATAGAGAACATGCTGGTTAAGGCGTAAATAAAATGATGGAGGTAAACCATATGCTGCAGAGAGTCCACATACAGATACTTGACAACCCGATGGAAGAAATTATCTCCTCCAATGAGAGATTTGATAATTATTCAACAAATAAAATCCTTGCCGAAGAACTGCAGAAGGAGATGAGTTTCTCTTATCCTTATGTGGTATCCGTGGAATACGTTGACTTATTTACCGATAATGAGAGTGATTTCCCGGAAATAAGAGAGCTCTTAAGGCATGGGGCCATAAATACCCCTGTTGTGCTTATAAACGGAGTGCCTAAGATTCACGGCGGCATTCCTTATGCCGTTATAAAGACAGAGATTGAGAAGGTGTTGTCCTCAGGCCCTGTGCACTAAAATAATATACGCCCTGCGGTAAAACCGCAGGGCGTATTAGATTTAATCCTTCTTCTCGTACTTTTCCATAACATAGAACATAGCAACAGCAAAGAAGATCAGAAAGACAATTATAAACCAGGGGTTTAAATTTAATATCTTAGGCAGTGTTGCGCCAGGCATTGCAGATGAATTGTAGAAGTTTTCAAGATACGGATAGAGGACTGCAAATACAAACGAACCTGCTCCAAATCCGGCCATTGTAACCAGGGCGTCAAGCCTTCCTGAAGCCAATCCTGCTACTGCTGTTCCAGGGCAATATCCGCTTAGAACAAAACCGATGCCGAACAATGCGCCTCCTGCTATCTGCGGCCAGAAAAAAGTAGGGACAAACCATATCCTCTCCATATCCAGAAGTTTCATATCAGCCATGAAATATAATCCTGCGCCGGCAACGACAATCGCGCTGAACATGACCTTCGGAACCGTAAAGTCCGTCAGATAAAAAACTCCTGTGAGTTTATGGGGGTTGCCCAGGCCTCCTCTTTCAAGGAAGAGCCCGAAAAAAAATCCGAGAACCCCGGCAAAGAAAAGACTGATACTTTGGTCAAATAGAAATGGAGCCGTCATTGCCATAACCTCCTGAAAAAAAATGCCGCAATATAGCCGCCGATGAACATTGCTATTACAAATATCCATCCTGATACTGCAAGCTGCGCTCCGCCTGAAAGTGCAACGCCGCTTGTGCAGCCCCTTGCAAGCCTGCTTGCAAAACCGATCAATGTTCCCCCTGTAAAGGCCGTAAGCAGCCTTGTCCGTGGCGCCATACTGCTTCCCTTATCAAGCTCTAATTTAAAATTCCGGCTGATAAGAGCGCCGGTTAGAGCGCCGAGGAAAAGCCCTATAACTTCAAAGAGAATCCAGTTCAGCAAAGGAGCTTCTGCATTGACGTATTGAGAGAAATACTCAAGAGTTTTAGCGTATTCCGGACTTATGGTTTTTATTCCTACGCCTGCAAGCAATGAAAATGCGCTTGATGCTCCAAGCCCCCAGCCCGTGATATAAAATGTCATAAGGAGGGTTAACCCGAGACCGATTCCGGCGGCATATGGTGACCAGAAATTATTTTTTACCATTCAAACCTCATATGTGTATCCTGATAGATTCCTGCTCTTACGCAGTCACAAAAAAGGGAGGAATATAATCCCTCCCCCGCAAAACAGGCTAAAACTGCATGCCGAAGGCAATACCCAGAGAATCCTGATGCATTGAGATTTTTTCGTTTCCGGCTGCAACGCCGAAGTCGTTAAAAAGGCTTGAGCCTGTTACCGAGTTTGAAAATGCATGCATATAAGCAAGCGACAACTCAGAGTTTTTGCCTACCTTATATGTCAAACCTGCAGTGACATGATCTTGCACTACGCCTGGGGCGATGATGTTAAATGTCACATCCCTTGCTTCAATGGGATTATCGGTATGGTTGTAGCCTCCGCGCAGGGTCAGTTTATCTGTTGCCTGATACTGTAAGCCTATTTTCCACACATTTACATCAGACCAGCCAAAGCCGCGGTCCCCAGGGCCGCCAAGCGTGTTTGCTATAGTTGCGCCTCCATTGTTGCTTGGATTTGAAACCGAGGCAACGCTGGTGTAATTAATGCGCTGGTAATCCACGGCAACAAGCAGGGGCTGAATCACTTTTACCGCGATGCCTACGTTGTAATTTTCCGGCATGTCAAAATCACCGCTATTTGCAAACAGCCCTTTGTATTTATCAAACGGGGTCATATAAACCTTGGTTGAATAGGCTGCGCCCAATGTTATTGAATTAGTTATTTTTCCCATATAGCCGATACGAACGCCATAGCCGGTTGAATCGTCATAGCCTTTGTTGGTCAGGTTATTTTTATCTTCTGAATAAGCGGCAAAGCCCTGCAATCCCTCTGCCTTGAATCTCTGATAACCGAGCAGGAGAGATAAACCGATTGAATGGTTAGGATGGACCTTATAGGCTACTGTCGGCGCAATTATTGCCTGCATGAGGTCAACGCCCAACCTTGTTGTGCCGCACAGAAGGTTATAGCTTGATGCCCTCGTCTGCCCTCCCATATCAATAAAGTTATTGCATGTCGCAACACCGTTTGCAGATGTTATCTGGCCTGTAGGATAGTTTGTATTCATGCCGCCATTCCCATAAATAGTTACTCCAACAGAAAGATCTGGAGTCAGCATTTTGTTGAATCCTATTTCCGGAATGAAAAAGTTAGTGCTGTCGCTGTCAGCAGAGCCGTCTATCGCTGCGGCTCCGCTTCTTACGGCATCACGTTTGGGGCTGAACCAGTCTATTCCGATATCAAAGCGGTTGCCCACAAATGCCATGCCGGCAGGATTCGTGGCTGCTATCATCGCGTCCTGCGCTACAGCGGTCTGTGCGCCTCCCATACCCTTTGCCTTTATGCCGTAACCATGAGAAAAGTAACCGTCCGTTGCCTCTGATAGGCCGCTTATGCACAAAACTGAAACCAATACAAAACAAAAACTTAATACCCTTTTCATTATTTTCTCCTTCCTAATTTTTTATAGTTAACGCGGTCTTGCGTTTTGTAATATTTGCTCCTCCTTTCTTTTATTTCAGATGCGTTTTTACTATTTCAAAAATTTCATCTTCTATCTGGCCGGGCATTGCCATATTTTTCATAAAGGCCCATTTGCCG
>Ga0172368_10001240_pt1 | contig 35472 bp, 47 predicted proteins | sample Lak11m_FD_114540 | JGI IMG/M metagenome (GOLD analysis project Ga0172368, IMG submission 114540) | Freshwater microbial communities from Kabuno Bay, South-Kivu, Congo - kab_022012_11m | ecosystem: Environmental > Aquatic > Freshwater > Lake | place: Democratic Republic of the Congo: South-Kivu... | reverse complement strand
TATTCATCAATATAGGTATGACAAATATCATCCACCATTCTCCAAGTTGGTCTTCGCCCAGCTGTTTTGAATAAAAAAGAGGTATTTGGGGTGGGAATGTTGATTTCTGTAATAAAAATACCACTATCAAAACAATATTACTGAGGAGCATGAAAAAATTCATACTATATTATATACTTTTTACGTATAAAAATACAATAAACGAAAGATAATCTGAAGCGAATTGTATTTTTTATGATATCATTGTTCTATGACGTGATATTTCTTATCGCTTTTAAACTCCCTATTAATAATTTAGTATTGATTACATGATAGACAAAACAGTAGCAAAACTTATTTTAAAAGAAGAAAAAAGACAGGAAGAAACCCTCATGATGATTCCATCTGAAAATTATGCTTCTCAATCAGTTATGGAAGCTTTAGGATCCATTTTTACCGATAAGTATTCTGAAGGATATGCTAATAAACGTTATTACCAAGGACAGAGGTTTTCCGATGAACTGGAAACTCTTTGTATTGATAGAGCTAAAAAACTTTTTAAGGTTCCTTTTGTTAATGTGCAACCATATTCTGGTTCGCCCGCTAACGCAGCTGTTTATTTTGCTTTATTGAATCCTCAAGATACGATAATGGGTTTATCGCTTCCCAGCGGAGGTCATCTGACTCATGGGGTTCCTCACATTACTTTTTCAGGCAAATTTTTTCACAGTGTTCAGTATGAAGTGGATAAAAACGGTTATATAAATTATGACACTGTTGAAAAAATTGCGTTAAGGGAAAGGCCAAAACTTATCGTTGCGGGAACGACTCATTATTCTCGCCAACTTGATTTTAAACGCTTTGCACAAATAGCAGACAAAGTGGGTGCATATTTGATGGCAGATATGTCTCATGTGATTGGGCTTATTATTGCCGGAGTATATTCCAATCCGATCCCTTATGTGGATGTTGTCACCACAACAACCCATAAAACATTACGTGGTCCGAGAGCGGCAATTATAATGGTTACCGATAAAGGATTGAAAAAAGATCCAGCGATGGGGGAGAAAATAAATAAAGCTGTTTTTCCCGGTTTACAAGGAGGACCTCATATGAATACTATTGCTGCAATTGCAGTATCTCTTGAAGAGGCAAGTAAACCCAAGTTTATCAAATATGGTCAACAAGTCGTAAAAAATGCAAAAGTTTTATCCGATGAGTTGATAAAAAAAGGTTATCATCTGTTAAGCGGTGGCACTGATAGCCATGTGATGGTTGTTGATTTACGAAAGGATGGTATATTGGGCAACACTGCATCTGAAGCGCTTGAGGTTGCGGGAATGATTTTAAATAGAAATGCCGTGCCTTTTGATACGAATCCGCCTTATTATCCTTCAGGGATAAGGTTCGGTACACCAGGTTTAACAAGTCGTGGGTTCAAAGAAAAACATATGAAACAAATTGCCGGGTGGATTGATCGGGTTTTAAAAGCGTTAATATTATCAAAAAAGCAATTAAAAGTTGATGATATTCTCGAAAGAAAAAAAGAAATAAGAAAAAAAATGATCGATAATACGAAAGAATTATTATTAATAAATAAAGAAGTTAGAACTCTGTGTAAACAATTTCCAATAAAAAAAGAGTACTAGTATAACGCTTCGATAGTAAAACTTAAATCATCTTTCAGGATAAACGCCTTTTGGGGATAGAGAGGGAGTGATTGGGCTATGTTATCGGGAGAAATGAGGACTTTACCGATATACCAAGGTAATATATCGTATGTTTTTCCGTAAATATAAACTTGTTTGTTATTGATGTAGTACTGTAATGGATGAAAATTAAATTCATGAGTGACATATACCACATCTTTATGATTGATTAATGCTTTAATTATTTTTGCTACCTCTCTTATATTTGCCTTCTTCCTGTTTTTGATTTGAATTTGTGCATATTGTAATGAAATAGTCAAAACGACAATAAACAACATTATTTCAACAATTCTGTGAGTTTTGGGAAATGAATATGCAAAAAACAGCAACAACCCAATGGTACTAAAAATGAGGTAACGGGGTAAAAAAATAGGTTTAATAAAGGAGATACACATGATAGTAAAAGGCGTAAAAAGACACCAGACACAGAGGAGGAGAAACAAGGATGCGTTATTTTTATTTGCTTTTTTGGTTTTTATAATAGCAAAAGATACCGTACTTATTATCAATATGAGTATGATAGAAAAAGGAATTAATAATGGATATCTGTACCATAAGTCCGATTCAAATCCAGTGAGAATAATTCCGGGCAGTTGAATCAAACTTAGTAAATTGGGTTTAGCGATCCAAAACGTACTGTTAACCGTTGGTTTCATTGCGAGTACGAATAGTATCCACGGAAGAAAAAGAAGACAGGAAACAGCGAGAGAACGAAAATATTGTCTCTTGTTATTATTTGAATGAATAATAAATAAGTAGACGATCTGACTCATGAGAACAAACACCATAAAGTAATGTGTCAGTAAACCCAGAAGAATCTGTATGGCATAATTTGTATAATTCCTTTTTACAAAGAAATAATAGGAAGTTAGTGCAAAAAACGCAAACATTGTGTACATTCGTGCCTCGAACGCATAATAGTGGAGAAGAGGATTTGCTACAAAAAGAAGTAGATAAAAAATTGAACGTCGAAAAGAATAATGAAAAATGTTACGCAGAAAAAGAAAAAAGACATAGGCAGTTAGACAGAAGAATATCAAAGATAACGATCTCAGTGTTACTTCAGATTTTCCAAAATATGTTGTCCAAAAGTGAAGGAGAAGATAATATAAAGGGGGATTGGAATCTCTTGCGGTAAGCATGAGGATTTCTTTGATACTCTTTTGAGATAATAAAAAAGAAAATGCTTCATCTCTCCATATACTTTGTGCAAAAAAAACAAGAGGAGTTTTTGTAAAAATAAAAGAAAAAAAAGAATTCATGAGTTTATTTTAGTATAATCTAAAAACTAAAAGAATTATCTGCAGCCACGTCCATTTCTTAAACTTTTTCAGTTACCTTATATTCTATTTTTTTTCCGGTAATCATGCGCGTGTGTGATTCAAGAGCGGGAAGCGAGGAGAGAAAAAATGAAATAAAGGGAAGAAAATACCATTGGATAAAAATAAAAGGCAAATTTATCAGGCGAGTTTGAACATTAATTTTTTGTCTCAGTTTAATATCGAGAAGGATATAAATAAGAATCATGGATGTAGACAAAGTTAGGATCAATCCAGATAGCTGTGGCAGCAAGAATCCCAAAACAGTTCGTTTAAAAGCAGGATTAATTAATGGTGGGATAGACGCACTAATTGTTAAAATAAAAAAAGAAGTTGGCCACAATAAATGATTTTCGATAAGATAAAATAATTTTGTTAATTTTGGCATCATTCTAATATGAGGAGTAACAAATAGTTTTTTAAGAGAATAACCGATGTCTGTAACCCCCCACGCCCAACGTCTTTCTTGATCGTATCGATTGACGAATGTTTTAACAACATTCCCTGAAAATACCGCATCTCCACTAACGATAGTATAGAGTGGTATAGTTTTAACTTTTTCTCCAAAAGCAAAAAAGGCTTGAAAATAGATATGCCAGTCTTCAGGAATAATATCGACATCCCAATAATTAATTTTTGACAACAGTAAAAGATTCGTCGAGTATGTAGAGATTTGAATGAGTTTATTTTTTTGTGATAAAAATGCTATACGTAAGATTGATGACAACGTGGCTTGGATACGGATAAAGAAAGGAAGTTTCCAAAAATTGTTGTAGAGAACGACCGGCGCCCAATAGAAATGGTAAGTACGATCAATATCTTTTAGAAAAGTATAGGTTAGATAGGAAAAAAATGGTTGAGAAAGTCGACTGTCTGCGTCGCAAATTGTTATCAGAGTGTTTTCTTTTTTCCATCCTTTTTTTTCAACAAATGAGGCGAGTATTTTAGCGGCATGGGTTTGATTGCTTGCTTTTCCAGCTACCTCATGAGGAGATAGTTCGTGAAAAGAAAAGAGAATATGTTCAAAGAAATAGGAGAATTGATTTCGCAAAGCTTCTCCCTTTTGTAACGCTTCTTTTTCCCTCTTTTCAAAAGCCAATACAAGTGAAATTTTCTTGAATGGATAATCGCTTTTTGTAATGATACGAATAGTCTGTGCGAGTTTTTCTAAAGGTTCTTTATAATTTGGAATGATCACAAAGTGATGGATCTGGGGAGTTTCATTTATTGAATGTATATAAGTGTGATAGGGAATTTTTTCGTTTTCAGTAATTAATTTATAAGAAAGGGTAGAAAAATATACAGTACGTATACATGAATAAAAAAAATACAGATCAAAAGCAATGATGAAATAGGCAACAATTGCTGGATGAAAAGGAGATACCCAAATAGGCATTGTTATGATAATCCAGGTTAAGAGCGGAATTGATATTTCAAACAATCGGTTAATAAATCTAGACTTGGAAACAAATTGAAACATGTTTCTATTATACTCTATCAAGTATGGGTAACGAGAATTCGATCAATGAAATTAAATAGTATATATAATAAAAGCAAAGAAAAATATGAGATCAACCCTGTTCAATAATCTATACCAACAGTTGAATTCTGAGCAAAAAAAAGCCGTTGATTCTATTGAGGGTTCTGTTATGGTGATTGCTGGCCCAGGAACGGGGAAAACACAAATCTTAACACTGCGGATCGCTAACATTCTTGAAAAGACCCAAATCAACCCTCAAAATATTCTTGTGCTAACCTTTACCGAATCTGCTGCCTTTGAGATGAGAAAGAGGTTGGTTGAGATTATTGGGAGTATTGGATATCGTGTTCAAATAAATACATTCCACGGATTTTGCAATGAGCTTATTCAAAAACATTCAGATCAATTTTCACGTCTTATTAACGCACATAGTATCGAAGAACTTGAACAGTTCCAGATTATTGAATCTATATTATCCCAAAACAATTTACCACATTTGAGACCAATAAATGCACCTCTTTATTATGTAAAACCGATTCTTGAAGCAATTAACCAATTAAAAAAAGAGGGGGTAAGCGTAGTGCAATTAATCGCGGGATTAGAAAAGCAACAAGACGAATTTATCAAGATACCCGATCTCTATCACAAGAAGGGCTATCATAAAGGAAAGATGAAGGGAGCATACCATACATTACAGAATCAATTGATGAGAAATAAAGAGTTGGTAACCGTTTATAAACAATATGAAGAAGAGCTTGTAAAACGAAATAAATACGACTTTAACGATATGCTTCTTGAGGTTATTCATAACTTTGAACAGAATGAAGAGTTTTTGCTAGAGATCCAAGAATTGTATCAATATTTTCTTATTGATGAACATCAAGATACCAACGCGGCACAAAATAAGATTATTCGCTTGCTATGCGGATATTATGAAAACCCAAATTTATTTATTGTTGGAGACGAGAAACAGGCAATTTATCGATTTCAAGGGGCTTCTCTTGAAAACTTTCTCTATTTTAAAAATCTTTATAAAGAAGCTGTTCTTATTAATCTCAATCAAAATTATCGGTCAACTCAATCTATCTTGGATGGCGCAGGAAGTCTTATAAAACATACACCAAACGATCGTTTATTATCACAAAATAATTTGTTTTCACAAAATAAGCACGAGGAACATCTTATACGGATTGCTCATTTTAATCAGTATTACGCAGAATATTTTTATATTGCGGATGAAATAAAAAATAGGATACATGACGGAGTGCGTCCTCGGGAAATTGCGATTTTGATACGAAACAACAAAGATATTGTACCTCTTATCGATGTATTTCAACTTAATAAAATACCTTTTGTAACCGATGCGCCAAATAATATTTTTGACGATCTTTACGTTCAAAAACTTATTTCTTTATTTCATTGTTTGTTTTTCTTAGGTGAGGATAGATGGCTTATTGAAGCAATGCATATAAATACTTTTCACATACATCCATTCGATATCTATCAACTTATGCATAAAGCGACCAGCATAAAAAAATCAGTCTGGGAGTTGTGCTTAAATCCTGGTTTGATTTCAAACATACCATTTCAAAATACAGAAAGGATAGATGAGTTTATACATCTATTGGTACAGTGGAATGTCAAAGCAATGAACGATAGTTTCGACAACGTATTTATCGATATCTTAAATCAATCAGGCATACTGAATGCGATATTAAAGGATAAAGACTCTTTTTCCCTACTGCAAAAAGTGACTATTATTTATAACGAAGTGAGAAAGGCTGTTTCGGTGAATCACCTATTTAAGTTAAAAGACTTTATTGACTATTACAATCTCCTGTTGCAGCATGAAATAACGATAAGAACATCTCATACTTCAACATTTCAAAACGGAGTTCGCATAATGACAGCTCATAGAGCAAAAGGTATGGAATTTGATTATGTATATATTATCAATGCATTTAATGGTCATTGGGGTAATAAAAAGAATAGGGGCAGTATGTTTAGGATTCCTTGGGAGTTTTTATCTGTCGTTTACGATCCACATATAAAAGAAGAGGAAAATGAAGATGAAAGAAGACTTTTTTACGTTGCATTGACTCGTGCACGAAAAGATATTCTAATAAGTTACTCCGATTTTTCGTTAGAAGGAAAAGAGCAGACTGTTTCTCAATTTATTACTGAAATTGAGAGCAAATTGAAACAAGACTGTAAACTCTCGCAATTTGAACAGGAATTTAGCAGCAGACCTGAAATAATCCTGTCTGAAAGACCAGTCGTAACAACGGAAGAAAAAGAGGCTTGGTATATGAAAAACAAAGACTATTTTTGGGATATCTTTACTTTTCGCGGACTGTCGGTGAGTGGTTTGAATAATTACCTTAAGTGTCCCTGGCGTTATTTTTTTCGCAATCTACTTCAGTTACCAGATGTGAAGAATATAAGCATGATTTTTGGATCTGCTATTCATGAAGCACTGAATAGATATTTGATTGCACTTAATGATCATAAAGAGGACTCCACTTATCTTTTGGAACAATACAATCGGGCATTACTTAGGCAACCATTAAACGAAAAGGAGATAGGTGAATTAAAGAAAAAAGGAGAACAAGTATTAGAAGGTTACTACAAAGAAAAAGTCAGCAAGTGGCACAATGGTTTAGGAAGTGAGGTGGAAATAAAGGGAATCCGTTTTGATAACGGCATTTTTCTAAATGGAAAGATTGACATGATCGAAACGATTGATAAAACAGGCAGGATTGTGATGTATGATTTTAAAACAGGAAAGCCTAAAACCAGAAATTTTATTGAAGGAAAATTAAGCAACTCTAACGGAGATTACAAGAGGCAGTTGGTTTTCTACAAAATTTTACTTGAACATTTTAAAGAAAGCAGCAGCAAAAAGAAAATCGAACACGGCGTTATTGAATTTGTTGAACCTGACGAGAAAGGGAAATATCATTCTGAATTGTTTGAGATAACAGATAGCGAAGTTATAGAACTTGAAAAAGTAATTAGACAGGTTGCATATGAAATCAAATCGCTTGCTTTTTGGGATAGACAATGTGACGACGTAGATTGTCCTTATTGCAAAATGAGGTTATTTCTCAAAGGATAGCAGGCCTACGTTTTGTTGTGGTGAGTTGTTTTATGATTTGACAAGATTTGATGACTTTTGTTGTAATGGGCCTCATATACTCCCGTTAATTGAAATATCAATATGATAAGAAGAGGAAAATATGCCGGTAGACATCTCCAAAAATAAAGTGAAAATAAGACAATCATTATTAACATAGGGAGAGTAGATGAATGAATTCCAACTTGAAATATCTTAATAAACTTGTAGTGCTTATGAAACAAGCGATAAAAAATGTAAACCATTATGCTACTGAGTAAAAGATAGATTGTCGTTGTGAAACAAAGAGTTAATGGGATAAAGATAACAAGGAATGGGATAAGAACAATAAATAACAGTTTCATTTGATCTAGCGAATGTGAAGATAAATTGAGAATGTCTGATTTTGTTAAGATTAAGTTATTAGTAAATTGAGAGTATGGAAAAGTATACAATCGTTGTTGATATTTCACGGTGATAACTTTCTTAGAAAGTAAAATAGTTGATTCGTATTCTTTTATTTTTTCTGGATAGGCGTTTTCGTCAATCACGAGAAACAAGAATTTTTCTTCTGGGAATTTAACCCAAAATAAAAACGGGCGAAACAAATTTGAGGTGAGTTCGTCATTTCTAATTGATACTTCGAAATTCGCTGGAATTGTGTTTAAAGAGTCGACAATCGATTTTTTATATGTATTTAAAGTGAAAGGATTAAAATTTATCAAAATTACCAACGTAATTAAGAAGGAGAAAAACACTTGTGACTCAAGAAAAAAGACGACAGAAGTTGCAAATCTATTTTGTAAGAAGGTTTCATAATGTGACGATTGAGGAAGTAAACTACGGGAAAGATACTGTAAAAAGGTCTTGACTTTTTTCATATTAACCTTTATGATAGAGAAGTCAAGAAAAAAAATCAACTTCTTTTGAAGTTATTTTTCTTTTTTTATTGTAATCACATTTTATTTATAATTTTCATTATAATTAATTTATTATTTTATTAATTCACTTATAAACTTATGGCAGACGGTGTATTTACGAGAAACAAACCACATTTAAATATTGGAACAATAGGTCACGTAGACCATGGTAAAACAACAACGACATCTGCTATTCATTATGTATTATCAAAAAAAGGACAAGCAAAATTTTTGAAATATGAAGATATTGATAAAGCACCTGAAGAAAGAGCTCGTGGAGTCACCATCAATCTTCATCATTCTGAATACGAAACAGACAAAAGACATTATGCACATATTGATGCTCCAGGACATGCTGATTACATTAAAAACATGATTACGGGTGCAGCCCAAATGGACGGAGCAATTTTGGTAGTTTCTGCTCCAGATGGTCCCATGCCTCAAACTCGTGAACATATTCTTCTTGCGAAACAAGTCAATGTTCCTGCGATTATTGTGTTTTTGAATAAAGTAGACATGGTTGCTGATAAAGAAATTCTTGATTTGGTTGAAATGGAAGTAAGAGATTTGCTTACCAAATATGGTTTTCCTGGAGATAAAGTACCGGTGATCAAAGGATCTGCTTTGAAAGCTTTAGCCGATGATCCAGAAGCGATAAAAGCTATAGAGGAGTTAATGAATAAAGTTGACGAATATTTTCCAGAACCAGTTCGTCCAGTTGACAAGCCGTTTCTTATGTCGGTTGAAGATGTTTTTACCATTCAAGGAAGAGGGACGGTTGTTACTGGAAGAGTTGATAGAGGAACACTTAAAGTTAACGAAGAGGTCGAATTAGTTGGTTTATCAGAAACCAAAAAGATCGTTGTTACTGGTATTGAAATGTTTAGAAAAACTCTTGATGAAGCCCGAGCCGGCGACAATGTTGGCTTATTGCTTCGAGGAATCGAAAAAGAAGATGTTCAAAGAGGGCAGGTAATAGCAAAACCAGGCTCAATTACTCCACATACTGAATTTGAAGCAGAGATCGTGGTATTAAAGAAAGAAGAAGGTGGTCGACACACTGCTTTCTTTAATGGATATAGACCACAGTTTTATTTAAGAACAACAGACGTTACAGGCGAACTTAATTTGCCAGCCGGTGTAGAAATGGTAATGCCGGGAGACAATGTTAAAATTACAAGTAAACTCATATACCCCGTCGCTCTTGAAGTTGGTCTTAAATTTGCTATTCGCGAAGGTGGACATACGGTAGGTGCAGGAGTAATTACCAAAATCATTAAATAAGTCGTTTATACAAGTAAGTTTGCTCTTTTAAAATTATGCCAAAAGGAAGAATTAGGATTAAATTGAAGTCGTACGATTATCGATTAATCGATGATACGTGTCAAAAATTGGTTGATACTGCTGTTCGCACAGGAGCTTCAGTACTTGGTCCTATTCCCTTGCCCACAAAAAAAGAAGTATTTGTTGTTACAAAAGCTTCTTTTGGTGACAAGGACGCACGTGAGCAGTTTGGCTTAAAAACACACAAGAGACTTATTGACATATTGAATCCGACAAACCAAACAATAGATTCACTTATGCACTTAGAATTAGCAGCAGGAGTTGAGGTTGAAGTAAAGATGTAACTTCTTATTGAAGAAATGTGTTATATAGTATATAATGTCATGAAAATGCTGATTTTTCTATTATCGGAAAAATTGCAAAAGATGTAAGTAAAGTCCAGCTTGGATTAAACCCCAATCTGGGGTTTATTTTTTTGGAAAATTTATTTTTTATTATGACAGGCTTTATTCTTGGTACAAAAGGAGTGCATTCACAAACATTTTTAGAAAATGGAGATAGAATTCCTACAACAATCATACTTACTTCCCCCTGCTATATTACCGAAATCAAAACAAAGGAACGAGATGGTTATTTTGCAGTCCAACTTGGTTTTGGACAATGTAAAAAAATTCAAAAGCCAGTTAAGGGATTACTAGATAAAGCGGGAATAAAAACCCCGCTTCGTTTTTTAAAAGAGTTTCCTTTGCCAACAGGTATTCAGGTAATAATTGAAGACAACGCAAAGTTGTTGCAGGTAGGAGATCAAAAGTTGAAAATTGGTGCTGAAATTAAACCATCAACTTTTTTTAAAATTGGAGACAATGTTTCAATATCGGGATATGCGAAGGGTAAAGGATTTCAAGGTGTTGTAAAGCGACATCACTTCAAGGGTGGTTCGCGCACACATGGTCAATCAGATCGAGAAAGAGCTCCAGGTTCAATTGGAATGGCTACAACGCCGGGTCGAGTATTTAAGGCAAAAAGAATGGCTGGTAGAATGGGTAATCAACGGGTGACGATAGAAAACTATACAGTTATTAGTCTTTCCGATACGGGAATGACAGTAAAAGGTTTAATTCCAGGAGCAAAGGATCAACTTATTGAAGTTTTATCAGCCAAATAATAATACATGGAAAAACCTATTAAAAAAAATACAAGCAATTTGAAAATCCCAGTTTATAATTTGGAAGGGGAGATCGTAAAAGAATTATCACTTCCAAAAACGATATTTTCTGTTAAAACGTCTTTAGCTTTAGTGGCTCAATATACAAAAGTATATTTAACAAATCAAAGACAAGGAAACGCTTCTGCAAAGACGAGAGGGGAAGTACAAGGAACTACAAAAAAAGTGTACAAACAAAAAGGTACGGGACGAGCCCGACACGGGAGCATGAAGGCTCCTATTTTTAAAGGTGGAGGTGTTGTTGGCGGCCCATTACCGAAAGAATACTTGCTCAAAATGAATAAAAAACAAAAAAGAATCGCGTTATTTCATTCGTTAACCACACAATTAAACAATAAAAATATTATTGGATTAACCGATGATTCTTTAAAGATGAAGATAAGTACTCAAAAAATATCCCAATTATTAAAAAAGACCACGAAGGCTGAAGAAAAAATTCTAATCGTTATACCAAAAACTGAAAGCAACACTTTGTTTTTATCGTCCAGAAACATTGCAAATGTGTCCGTGTCCAATATTCATAGCCTTAACCCCTTTATGATTTTAACAACTAATAAGATTATTTTCTTAGAAAAATCATTGACTGATTTAGAAAATTTATTTGTAAAAAAGAATGAAAATTAACGATATTATTATCAGTCCTATTTTGACAGAAAAAGCAACAAAGTTGGCAAATAGTAAGGTCTATAGTTTTATTGTCAACCAAAAAGCAACAAAAGGGAGTGTTAAGGAAGCTCTTGAATCTTTATATAAAGTAAAAACGGCATCGATACGTATTATTTCCCGAAAGGGAAAAATAAAAAGAGTAGGAAGGAAGTCTATAGCAAAGCAAATGCCCGATAGAAAGATTGCCCTTGTAGAAGTTAGAGAAGGAACAATATCGTTGTTTCCTCAGACCTAATCAACCATATGAGAAGTCGATTACATACTTTTGAAAAACCAGAAAAAAGATTAATGAGCATATTGAAAAAACATTCTGGTCGTGATTCATATGGACATGTTTCAGTAAGACATCAAGGCGGAAGACAAAAAAGATATTATAGAGTCATTGATTTTAAAAGAGATAAAAGAAATATTTCTGGAATAGTGCAATCTATCGAGTATGATCCAAATAGAAATGCAAATATTGCTCTCATCTTATATAAAGACAATGAGAAGAGATATGTTCTTCATCCAAAAGATTTAAAGATAGGAGATACAGTAACTGCCGGAGAGTCTGTTGATATAAAGATCGGCAATGCTCTTCCTTTAAAAAATATACCAATTGGAATTCAAGTACACAATCTTGAATTGCATCCAAACCAGGGTGGAAAAATCATTCGAGGGGCTGGATCAACCGCAGTCGTAATTGCAAAAGAAGGAAAGTATGTGCACATTAAACTTCCATCGGGAGAAACGAGAAAATTTCATGGGGAGTGTTATGCAACAATAGGATTGGTTGGTAATATTGAACATCAAGATAGGATTCTCCGTAAAGCAGGTACGAGCAGACATATGGGTATACGACCAACTGTTCGAGGAACAGCTCAGAATCCTCGTAGTCATCCTCACGGAGGAGGAGAGGGTCGTATTGGTGAAGGTATGCATCCAAAAACACCTTGGGGAAAGCCTGCTCGAGGAACAAGAACAAGAACAAAAAACAAGTGGAGTAATAAGTTAATTGTTGTGTCAAGACACAAATAATATGGAAACAACAGCGTATTTTAAAAATGTTCATATAACTCCAAAAAAACTGCGGTTTATGTTGGATGATATTAAAAAAATGAAACCAGCTCAAGCATTGCAGCATCTATATTATTCTCCCAAGAAAGGCGCTGAGATATTTTATAAAGCAATTAAATCGGCAGTCGATAGTGCTCGATATACTTTAAAAACGAATGACGATATGTTACAATTTAAGCTTTTGACAATTGAACAGGGAAATAAGCTAAAGCGATTTAGGCCCGGTGGAAGAGGAACAGCCAAATCATATGCAAAAAAATTTGCACATATTAAGATAATACTTACTGCTCAAAAAGTTGCTCCTGTTGAATCTAAAAAAGAAGTCAAGCCAATTGAAAAAAAACCATTACCAGTTAAATCTGACAAAAAAGTAGCAACAAAGAAAATTGCTGTCAGAAAGAAAAAGCAAACACAATAACAAATGGGACAAAAAGTAAATCCAAAAGGTTTGAGAATGGGTATAAACTTCAACTATGGATCAAGATGGTTTTTTTCTGACAAGCGAGTTTATAAAGATACTCTTATATCAGATATCAAAATTCGCAAAAATTTATTTAAAAAGTTCAATTTTGCGTCGATTACTCAGATAGATATAGAGCGTGCGATTAAAAAGATTACCGTTATTATATATTCTGTTAAGCCAGGAATGATAATTGGAAGAGGAGGAAAGGGACTTGAGGATGTTAAGAAATTCATTGTTGCTGAAATCGGTCGCGGAAACAAAGAAAAAGAAGTAAAGATTGAAATAAAGATTGAACCAGTTAAAAGACCGTATTTAAATGCTTATTATGTTGCTCAGCTTATCGCGGAAAAATTAGTGAAAGGATTCTCTCACCGAGCTGTAATACATCAAGCAATGAATAGGGTAATTGAGTCAGGGGGTAAAGGAGTTAAGATACAAGTTGGAGGAAGAATAAATGGTGCTGAGATATCGCGTAGAGAAAAATATTTTCAAGGAACGATTCCAACTTCGACAATTAGAGAAAATGTTGATTTTGCACGTTTTCCCGCACTTACAAAATCGGGATATATCGGAGTTAAGACATGGATATGCGCATAAGTTTTGATTTTTTATAATGTTAGCACCAAAAAGACAAAAATATAGAAAACAATTTAGGGGAATTTTCCGAAAAATGGCCGTTAAAGGTGGCGTTATGCAAAATGGTCAGTATGGAATCAAGGCAAATCATTCAGGTTGGATAAAAGATCGGGAAATCGAAGCAATAAGAGTTATTTTAGCTCGAGCAACAAGAAAAGTTGGAAAATTTTGGATTCGTATATTCCCAGACAAACCATTTACCAAGAAACCGGCCGAAGTCACAATGGGTGCAGGAAAAGGAGATGTTGCCTATTTTGTAGCATCTGTTTCTGCCGGAAGAATATTGTTTGAAATCGACGGAATCGGCGTTGAAGAAGCAAAACAAGTATACAAAAATATAAATGCGAAATTGTCAGTTAAGTCACGTTTAGTGATTAAAGAACAATGAAATCTATAACGACAGAATATAAAACAAAATCAGTAGATGAACTTAAAAAGGAGATTGACCAATTAAGAAAAGAAATAGCGAAAGAAGCGATTGAGTTTACCGTTACTTTGCCTAAAAATACGAATTTGCTATTTCAAAAAAAGAAAAAATTAGCAGTTTTGCTTACGTTGCAAAAGCAAAAGAGCAATAAAAGCAAATAAAATAACATGTCACAAGAATTAACAGGAACAGTAGTTTCAGATAAAATGCAAAAAACATTAGTTGTGAGCGTTGTTCGTAAATTCAGACATCCGCATTACGGCAAAGTGATAATTCGGCATAAAAAATATAAGGCTCATAACGATGAACAAAAGTTGAAAAATGGAGATGTGGTAACGATTAGAGAAGTGCGTCCAATTTCCAAAGAAAAGAAATTTATAGTGGTAGAAAAAGTTATTGAAAAGAAATAATAGTTATTTTGAATATATATGTTGCAATTAAGATCGATACTGACAGTTGCTGATAACAGCGGCGCAAAAAAAGTATCTATGATTGGTATGCCCGGTAAGGGAAACAGAACTTATGCGTATGTGGGTGAAATCATTAATGCATCGGTGAAAGAAGCTATCCCTTATGGGCAAGTAAAAAAAGGAGAAAAAATTTCGGCGGTAATCGTTAGAACTCATAAAGAAAAAAGAAGAAAAGACGGGAGCTATATCAGATTTGATGACAATGCGTGTGTTATTTTACAAAGCAAAGATGTAAAAGATCCGAAAGGCACTCGTATTTTTGGACCAATCGCAAAAGAAGTCAAAGAAGCTGGTTTTAATAAAATAGCAAGTTTAGCCGAAGAGATATATTAAATATGAAAATTAAAAAAGGAGACAAAATTAAGGTTATCACGGGGAAAGACAAGGGTCGTGATGGAATTGTTGAAAAAACGTATATTAAAAACGACACGGTGCTTATTCAAGGAGTTAACATATATAAAAAACATATTAAAAAGAATGAAAAAATGCCGCAAGGCGGAGTAGTTGAAGTACCCAGACCCTTATCAGTCTCTAAAGTCATGTTATTATGTCCGCTTTGTAAGAAAAGCACACGAGTATCGTATAAAATCGAGAAAAATAAAAAAGTGAGAGTGTGCAAAAAGTGTAAAAGTATTATTTAGTTCTTGGTAAACATATGTCTTTTCAGGAATATTACAATTCGCAGATAAAGAAAAAACTGATGGCTGACCTAAAAATATCTAACATCATGGCTGTTCCACGAGTGACGAAAATCGTGATAAATGTGGGCGCCGGTGAAGCGGTAACAAATAAAAACGTAATTGAAAAGATTCAAGAGCAATTGACTTTAATTTCAGGTCAACACGCAGTAGTTACTAAGGCAAAAAAATCGGTTTCGGCGTTTAAAATAAGGCAAGGGTTGGCAATTGGAGTAAAAGTTACTTTAAGAGGAAAGAGAATGTATGAATTTATGGAAAAAGTAATAAAGATTGTTATACCTCGAATACGTGATTTTAGAGGTATTTCAGACACTAATATTGATATGCATGGGAATTTAAATATTGGTTTTTCTGAACAAACCATATTTCATGAGATAGAATATGATAAGGTTGATAAGATGAGGGGATTGCAGGTTACATTTGTAACAAGTGCATCGACAAAAGAGCAAGGAAAAAAACTATTTTCATTATTAGGAGTACCATTTGTTTCATAAATATATGGCAAAGACGTCTGATGAGGTAAAATTTAACAAAAAGCAAAAATACGCAATAAGAGTAAGAAATAGATGTAAGCTATGTGGCCGTTCTCGTGGATATATACGCAGATTCGGTTTATGCAGAATTTGTTTTAGAGAAAGAGCGTTGTCCGGTGAAATACCGGGAGTTAGAAAAATTTCTTGGTAAATTATGAGTAGATCTTTAAAAAAAGGACCATATATTGATGAAAATGTCATGAAGAAAGTCCTAAAACAAAAAAAAGAGAATAAATACGATGTGATTAAAACATGGGCGCGTGATTCTCAGATAGCTCCCGAATTTGTTGGTTGCAAAATTGCAATTCATAATGGAAAAAAATTTATTGAAATATTAGTTTCCGAATCAATGGTGGGGCACAGATTGGGTGAATTTTCATTGACAAGAACGTTTAAAGGGCATGGGAAAATTACCAAGAAAACGATGGATAAAACTTAATCTTATTAATTTGATAAACTTATGAATCCAATAGTAGACATAATAATTAGAATAAAAAACGCGTATATGACCAGAAATGAATCTGTTTCCGCTCAATACTCCGTCTACAAGGTAAGCGTACTTGAGAAATTGAAACAACTTGGATATATCGCGGATTTTTCAGTTTCGGGAGATGTCAAGAAAATAATCAATATCAAGCTGAAATATGAAAATAGTGTACCTGCGTTGACCGATGTAAAAATCTATTCAACATCAGGCAATAGAACATATGTTTCTTACAAAGATGTTAAATCAGTTATGAGCGGGATGGGATATTCCCTCATTTCCACATCTCGTGGAATTTTCACGAATAGGGAAATAAAGAAGATGAAACTTGGTGGAGAATTATTATTTGCGATATGGTGATATGTCAAAAATAGGAAATAAACAAATACCGGTTCCGGTAACAGTAACAATGAGTATAGTTGGCTCCGAAGTTAATGTAAAAGGAAAAGAGGGAGAAATGAAGATTGTTTTACCAAAAACATTGTCGATCTCCAATGAGAACGGTTTTGTTACGGTTAAACGATTAAATGAGAAATCAGAAACAAAAGCATTACACGGTTTGTTTCGTAGCATTCTTGCAAATGCGGTTACTGGTGTCGAAAAGCCTTGGGAGAAAAAATTAGAGGTTGTTGGAACGGGATTTAATGTCAAAATGCAAGGTGAAGATTTGGTATTTAAGGTGGGTTTTTCTCATCCTGTTATATTTACCAAAGTTCCAAAAGTTACTTTTGCCGTAAGTGGTACAAATAAAGTGACATTAAAAAGTATAGATAAGCAATTAGTTGGTGAAGTGGCGTATAAAGTAAAAATGTTAAAAAAGCCGGACGCATATAAAGGAAAAGGTATTAAATATGAGAATGAAAAATTACGAATTAAACCAGGCAAAAAAGCAAAAACAGCCTAATAGCATATGAAAAAAATTACTTTTGATCGATTACTCCGGAAAAAAAGAAAAGTGAGAAGTAAGATTGAAGGAACAGCTAGCAGACCAAGAATTTCAATCAATCGAAGCAATAGATACATTTACGCACAGGCGATTGATGATGAAAAACGCGTTACCGTTGCATCTTTTTCTAGTTTACAATTGGTGAAAAAGAATAAGGTTGAAAAAATAAACAAAAGTCAGCAAGCGTTACTTGTTGGAAAAGAACTAGCAACATTACTGAAGAATAAAAAAGTGGCAGCGGCGGTTTTTGACAGAAATCAATATATTTATATGGGACGTGTCAAAAAAATTGCTGAAGGTTTACGAGAAGGCGGTTTGATTATTTGATTTACTAATTAGTTTCGATTTCATATGGTAGAAATACAAGACGAGCAAAAATTAGAAGAACGAATTCTCTTGATACGGAGAGTTACCAAAAAGACGACCGGTGGCAACTATGTTACATTCTCTGCTCTTGTTGTCATGGGAGATGGGAAAGGAAGAGTCGGTATTGGTTTAGGGAGAGGTCTGGAAGTACCGCAGGCGATAAAGAAAGCGTTAAACAAGGCAAGAAAAAGTATGATTGTTGTACCTTTATATAAAGGAACGATTCCTCATATGGTAATTTTAAAGTATAAAGCAGGTACGATTTTACTTAAACCAGCACCTGAGGGAACTGGTTTGAAAATCGGTAGTGTTGCTCGTGCAATTTTTGATCTCGCAGGAATCCACAATGCTTCGGGAAAAATTATCGGGTCTCGAAATCAGATAACAAATACCTATTTAGTTATAAAAGCTCTCAAAAAATTAAAAAAAAGACATGAATAATATACTTTCAGCGCTACCAAAAGTAGTAATGGGAACAAAAAAACGGATTGGTCGTGGTATAGGAAGTGGACGTGGTGTTAAGTCTGGACGTGGTACAACAAGACATCAAAAGGCAAGAGAAAGTATTCCTCTGCATTTTGAAGGTGGTCAGGGAAGACTTGTCAAACGATTCCCTCTTCTTCGAGGAAAAGGCAAAAATAGATCAAACAAAATCAATAAGTATATATTTTATACAAAAGATTTAAATCAGTTCGAAGAAAACGCAGTCATTGATACAGCGCTATTTAAAAAGGCTGGACTTATTGATAACAATATTAAGAATCCCGAAATAAAAATTGTATTAAAGGGGGAAGTCAAGAAAAAGTTTGTGGTCGCATTACCAATTTCCCGCAACGCAGGAAAAGCAATTGAAAAAGCGGGAGGTAATGTTAAAGTTGTATGAAAGAGATACGGGAAAAAATAAAACTTCTTTTAAACGACAGACAGCTAAAGAAAAAAGCTCTATTTACTTTGGTTATTTTTCTTTTTTTCCGGATTTTTGCATTTTTGCCTGTTTCGGTAATTAATCTCACAAAGCTACGTCTTTTATTTTCCCAAAATCAATTTTTATCACTTCTTGATATATTTTCTGGAGGTACTTTGGTTAATTTTTCTGTGATGGCACTGGGTTTAAATCCTTATATCAATGCCTCTATCATCCTTCAATTGTTGTCCGTGATATTTCCACAACTGGAAAAACTAGCAAAAGAAGGCGAATATGGAAGATTTAAAATGAATCAATACACACGCTTTCTTACTGTGCCGTTGACGATCATTCAATCGATAGGAATATTTGTATTACTGAAAAATCAAAAGATCGTTGGGTCCCTGTCACCTCTAGAATTTTTTTCATTTATTCTCACATTGGTCGCAGGAACATTTATCTTAGTATGGTTTGGTGAACTTATTTCTGAATTCGGTCTGGGAAATGGAATATCGCTTCTTATTTTTGTGGGGATCGTGGGGAGAGCGCCAATCATTTTTGGGAGAACGCTTACTGTATTAAATCAAGAATCAGTTTTTAATTTACTTATTTTTTCCATCGTATCTGTTCTTGTTATAGGATTGGTTGTTTTTATTAATGAGGCGGTGCGAAAGATACCCGTATATTACGCAAAACGAATAAAAGGTAATAGGGTATATCAAGGAGCGACCAATTATCTTCCTTTAAAATTAAATCAAGCAGGTGTGATTCCTATTATCTTTGCGGTGTCATTTGTTCTGTTTCCTCAATTGGTCGGAAACTCTTTAAGATATGTAAAAAATCCAACTTTCGCGGGTTTCGGGACATTTCTCGCAAACGCTTTCAATCCCTCAGGATTTTTTTATAATTTTTTCTATTTTTTACTTGTTATTGGATTTACTTTTTTTTATACTGTAGTTGTTTTTAATCCACAAAAAATTTCTGAAGAGATTCAGAAATATGGTGGTTTTATTCCAGGTATTCGACCAGGAATAATGACAAAACAATATTTGGAAAAGATACTGTATAAAATTACAAGCGTAGGAGCGTTGTTTCTTGGTTTTATTGCCATTATGCCTTCGATTGTTTCAGCCGTAACTAATATACAAGGACTTGTAATTGGAGGTACAAGTATATTGATCGTTGTTTCAGTCGTTTTGGAGACATTTAAGACGGTTGAGGCCCAACTTGTTATGAAAAGTTACGATAAATTTGTCAAATAAAAACAATTATTAGTTTAGAACTAAAATATGGCTAAAAAAGGTTCAAGAATGCTTGTTGGTCTTGTTTGTAATACTTGTAGTAAACAAAACTATATTGTCGAAAAAAACAAAATAAACACAACAACTGCATTAAAATTAAAAAAATATTGCAACAGGTGTAAAAAAAGTACCGATCATAAAGAAAAAAAGAAACTAGATTAATCCGTCTCATCGAAGCTGGAGCTATGCTTAATTATTAACTAAATCAATAGATATACTATGAAATTAGTCTTAATAGGTATTCAAGGTTCGGGAAAGTCTACTCAGGGAAATCTTTTGTCGCGTTTATTTCATATTCCCTATCTTTCAACCGGTCATATTTTTAGAGAAATAGCTAAAGAAAAAACATCGTTGGGAAGGTATGTAAAAGAAACAATAAATTCTGGAGTTCTTGTTCCTGATGAAAAAACCATTGAGATTGTAAATAGCTATTTGTCTCGATCGTTATATAAAAAAGGGTATATCCTTGATGGTTTTCCTCGTACTATTAAACAAGCAGATGCGTTTTCAAATAATGTCGATAAGGTAATTTATCTAAAGATATCAGATAAAGAAGCTTTATGGAGATTGGTAAATAGGAATCAACAACGTGATGATGAAACGCTTCCCGCAATAAAAAAACGCATCGAAATGTTTCACAAGTACACGAGGCCCGTTATTGAGTACTATGAAAAACAGCAGAAGATTGCAATAATCGACGCGACTCAGTCAATTGAAAAAGTGAATAAAGACATCTTAGAATCACTGGGAAAAAAATTAGTGAAAAATAAATTAGAGGAAATGAGGCTTACTTATAAATCGATAATAGCGATTGTTGGTTTGCCTGGCGCAGGGAAAACAATGGCGGCGGAAATCCTTAAAAACAGAAACTTACCGGTGATTTCTTTTGGAAAAATAATAAACGATTATATCGACAAGCAAAAATTATCACATACTGAAGACGTTCATAAGAAAGTTCGTGAAGAAATGAGGGCAAAATTTGGAATTGATGTTTTGGCAAAAATGAATGAGGAAAAATTGAAACAAACACTAGAAAAGAATCAAATAGTCGTAATCGATGGAATGAGGTCCTGGGAGGAATACCTTTATCTGAAAAAAAACCTAAAAGATGTTAGGATCTTTATCCTATGTATTTGGGCTGAAAAACAGATTCGTTATCAGCGTTCCGCTAAGAGAAAATATCGATCACAACTTTTCGGAGAGCAGAGAGATATCAATGAACTTATCGGTACAAATATGGGTCCAACGATCGCTTTTGCTGATTTTTTGATAAAGAATAATTTTTCGGTTGAAGATATGACAGATAAGTTGGAAGGAATATACCGTGAAGTATATTTCTCTCTTTGATTTTTTACAAGATGATACACTACAAGACAAAACAAGAGATTGAAATAATGAAGCAAGGGGGAGAGAAGTTGAAATGTGCGACAACAAAGCTTCTCGCGTTTATAAAGGACGGTATCACAACAGAAGAAATTGACAAAGAAGCAGAGAGATTGATAAAAAAAGAAGGAGGAGAATCTTCTTTTAAGAGAGTAAAAGGATATCATTGGACAACGTGTATTACGATAAATGAACAAGTTGTGCATACTCCTCCAAGCAAGAGAATAGTCAAAAAAGGAGACGTGATTACGATAGATATTGGAGCGTATTATCAAGGATTCCATACCGATTACGCAACTACATTTGTTGTTGGGGGAAAAACGGACGCTAAAATAAAGAAGTTTTTAAGAGTTGGGGAAGATGCGCTATATAAAGCGATTGACAAAGCAAGAGCCGGCAATCGAATTGGAGATATTTCCTCAATAATCCAAAACGAAATTTATAGTAATGGATACTTTATTATGAAGCAATTGACTGGACATGGTGTTGGGAGGGATCTTCACGAAGATCCTTTCATTCCAGGATATTTGGATAGACCAGTGGTAAAAACTCCTGTTTTAAAAGAGGGACTTGTTATTGCAATTGAGGTGATATATTCAATGGGTACGGAGGAAATAAAAGCAGAACCGGGAAATAAATGGTCTATTGTCACATCTGATGGAAGTCTATCGGCTTGTTTTGAACATACCATTGCAATTACAGATAAAACAACTGTAATTTTAACTTAATTTGTGGTACAATAGCATTTTATGAAAGATAATGTAGTGGTAATTGAAGGTGAAGTTGTAGAGAACTTACCAAATACGCTTTTTCGTGTTAAAATAATGAGTTCCGAAAAAATTATCTTATGTTATCTTTCGGGGAAAATGAGGAAAAATTATATTAAGATTTTGCCTGGCGATAAAGTAAGAATGGAAGTGACATCATATGATATTAATCGTGGCAGGATTGTTTACCGAATGTAAGTATGAATATTCAATCATCAATAAAAAAAATTTGTCCTAAATGTAAAATGGTTAAGCGTAAAGGGAAATTGTATGTTATTTGTTCAAATCCTCGTCATAAGCAAAGACAGGGATAAGATTATTTAATTTTTGAATTATTATGGCTCGTATTTTAGGCGTAATTTTACCGGATGACAAACGGATCGGGTATGCTTTGACTCTTATATATGGATTAGGATGGGTTAATTCAGGTAAGATACTGAAACAAGTAGGAATAGATCCAGGTATTAAAGTTGGAAAATTGACAGAAGAAGAAATAAAAAAGATAATAGCATTACTTGAAAAAGGTACAAAAGTTGAGGGAGATTTACGAGAAGAGGTAAATAGTAATATAAAACGATTAAAAGAGATTGGGTCATATCGCGGTATTCGTCATTCAAGAGGTTTACCGGTGAGAGGACAAAGGACGAAGTCAAACTCACGTACTAAAAAGGGCAAAAGGAAGACAGTAGGAGCATTAAAAAAAGAAGTTTGGGCAAAATTAGATCAGCAAAAAACTCAAACAGCTACAACAGCATCTCCTGCAAAAAAATAATTTAATATATGAAAAACCAAAGAAAATCAAATAACAGAGTGGTAGAGACAGGAAATATTTATATTGTTGCGACTTTTAACAATACTTTAGTAACAGTATCTGACGAAAAAGGGGCTGCAATCGCAACAGGGTCAAGCGGTATGTTTGGTTTTGCCGGAACACGGAAATCAACCCCTTACGCAGCGACAGTCACAATGGAGTCTACTCTAAAAAAAGCCATAAATAATTATGGGTTAAAACGAGCTTCCATATATGTTAAGGGAATCGGACCAGGAAGAGAAGCGGCACTGCGGGCGATTAAGGCATCTATTATAGAAGTAGAAGGAATTATTGATGTTACACCAATTCCACATAATGGAGTTCGTCCTCCTAAAGTGAGAAGAGTATAAATTACTAATTGATTTTTTCATTATGAGACAAACTGGTCCTAAGAATAGAATAGCTCGGAAAGAGGGAATCGACCTCGGATTGAAAACTCCAGGAACAAAAACTCACGCAAATCTATTAAAAAAGATTAATGTTCCACCCGGACAGCATGGAACAAGTAGAAGGCGTAAGGTCTCAGAACGAGGAAAACAATTACATGAAGCTCAAAGACTAAAGTATATATTTGGTACCAACATGAGTCAGATGAAGAGTTATTTTAAAAGAGCTGTTAAGAAGACAGGTAATACGGGATTTTTTTTAAGCCAATTCCTTGAAAGAAGATTGGATAATATCGTTTATAGATTAGGTTTCGCTCCCACAAGAGCCTCAGCAAGACAATTGGTAAACCATGGACACATGAAGATTAATGATAAAAAAGTCGATATAGCATCTTACCAGGTTAAGAAAATGGACATTATTAGTTTTGCCGATGAGAAGTCAACAAAAATACCCGCAATTGAGAAGTCAATTTCCAATAAAGATATTATTTTACCTTCATGGTTGGAAAGAAAAGGGGTCGTCGGAAAAATGATTTCAGAACCCACATCGGATCTCATAGAAAAACAGATATTATTACGTTTAGTTATTGAATATTTCTCAAGATAATTATTAATTATTTAATTTTATGATTCAACCAAATTTTCTTACAAAAAGTATTGATGTAACAGCCAATTCAGGAACATTTGTTATAGAGCCACTGTCCCCCAGTTTTGGTGAAAGTATGGGTAATGCACTTCGTCGGACACTTCTTTCTTCTTTAAAAGGTTCGACAATAGTGGCAGTTAAAATCGAGGGAGCTTCACATTTATTTTCTTCCCTTAAAGGAGTCAAAGAAACAGCTCTAGAATTAACATTAAATCTAAAACATATTCGTTTTATAACATCTTCAGAAGGAACTTTAAAGATTAAAATCTCGAAAAAAGGAGTAGGTAAAGTGTACGCAAAAGATATCGAAGGTGAAGCAGAAGTTGTTAATAAAGATGCATATATAGGAGAAATAACAGACCCAAAAGGTAAAATAGAAATTGAGGGATTAATCGAATCTGGAATAGGTTATGTTGCTTCAGAGGAACAAACAACAAAAGAATTTGGTTTTATTTCGTTGGATTCATCGTTTTCACCGGTCAAAAAAGTAAGCTATAGTGTTGAGGCTGCTCGTGTAGGAAGAAAAACAAACTATGATCGATTGATAATCAATATTGAAACCGATGGTAGTATAAATCCGGAGGAAGCATTGAGACAGTCATCTACTATATTATCTCAACAATTTAGTTATGTTTTTGCAAAAGATGAAGTAGTTCCTCAAAACAAAGAAGGTGATTCTGTTTCAGAAGTAAGCAACGAAATAGATAAAAAGTTTTATGACTTGATCATTGATGAATTAAATCTACCTTCAAGAGTTGTTAATGCGCTACTTCGCGAGAATATTGAAACAGTTGCAGATTTAATTAAAACAGGTGAGGAAAAATTAGTCGTTTTTAAAGGATTGGGAAGAAAGTCGATAGAATTGATAAAAGAAGAGTTAAAGAAGTTAGGAGTGGAATGGAAATAATAAAATGAGACATCGATCGAAAAAAATAAAATTCAATTACGGAAAAGATGCAAAAGATATGCTTGTTCGTCAATTGGCATCAAATTTTTTAACAAGGGGTATTTTGACGACAACATTTAAGAAGGCGAAAGTTACTCGGTCAGAGGTTGAACGTTTGGTCTCTAAAGCAAAAGTCAAATCAGAATCAAATACAAGCACCCTCTTAAAAAGACTCGCTAAAGAGTCAATTGTTTCATTACTATTTAATACCATTGCCCCCGTATTTAAATCAGTAAATGGGGGATATACAAGGATAATAAAACTGCAGCAAAGAAAGACGGATGGAGCTCAAATTGTTCGGTTAGAGTGGACGTCTCCAGTTGTTATTCCCTCGAAAAAGAATGAAGAGAAAGTAATTAATAAAGATGTTGTTAAAGAAAAGTTAAAAAAATAAATATGTCATCCTTAACAAAAAGTACAAAACCAGAGTCGATTACAACTATAAAAAGAGCTTGGTATCTTATAGATGTGAAAGGCAAGACGCTTGGAAGGGTTGCAACCGTTATTTCAACCTACTTACAAGGGAAGCATAAACCAAGCTATATAGGCAATCTAGATTCAGGCGATATTATTGTAGTAACTAACGCATCACAAATTAAGCTGTCAGGAAACAAGTTGAAGCAAAAAATATACTCGTCTTATTCTGGTTACCCAGGTGGTCTTAGAGAAGTAAACGCTGAAACCATGCTAAAAAATAATCCATCAGAGATGATTCGTTTAGCGGTTTCCGGAATGTTGCCTAAAAATAAACTGCGAGATATGAGATTGGCTCGATTACATGTATTTCCAGATGAAAGACATACTTTTAAAGGTACTTTTGATAAAATCATTACATAATTTAAGCAAACTAAATGGCAAAAAAAACAGCACAGATACATTATTATGAAGCAGTAGGACGTAGAAAAGTTGCGATTGCTCGAGTAAGACTTTATATCATTGGAAAAGATGGTCATGCGTCTATAGGATCTAACAAATATAAAGTAGGCACATTTTTGGTGAACAAAAAAAATATTGAAGAAGTGTTTCCAGCTGTTTCTGATAAGGTCAGATATCTTGCACCTCTTAAATTAACGCATAACGAAGAGCGATTTGTTATATCGGTGTTAGTTAGGGGCGGGGGGTTACAAGGTCAACTTGAGGCGATTATTCTTGCTCTATCAAGAGCTATTGAAAAAACAGATAAAACAGAACATCGTCCCGTATTAAAGAAAGCGGGACTATTACGTAGAGATCCCCGAGCGAGAGAGCGAAGAAAAGTAGGTACAGGCGGTAAAGCAAGAAGAGCAAAACAATCTCCAAAACGTTAATCCAGAGGATACAATTGAGTATATAATGAAGATATGTATGATCTCTCAATAATTATTCCCTCGTATAATACTAATGAAGTTACGCACGAATGCATAACATTATTGCTAAATAATTTAAAGAGAACTACTTTACAATACCAAATTATTGTTGTAGACAATCATTCGACAGATAATTCGGTGTCAATGCTCAAAGAGTTTCAAAGCAAAGATTTCATCGTTATTGTTAATCGTGAAAATATGGGATACGCGAAAGCGAATAACATCGGATTAAAATCTGCAAAAGCAAATATGATTTTGTATTTAAACTCCGATGTTTTAATCAATAGATCGCTTATATTTTCCCAATTGATTCAATATTTAAGCAGCCAACCTCATGTTGCGGCTTTGACTACTAAAGTAGTGTTACCGACAGGGAAATTGGATATGGCTTGCCACAGGGGATTCCCTACAATCTGGAGATCATTTTGCTATTTTAGCAAATTGGAATATGTTTTTAGGAACGTGCCATTGTTAAATAAGATTTTTTGCAAATACCATCTTATTGATCGATTGAATAATACGATTCATGAAATAGACTCTCCGAGTGGCGCTTTTTTTTTAGTCAAAAAACAGGTGATTGAAAAAGTTGGAGGATTCGACGAAGATTATTTTATGTATGGAGAAGATTTGGATTTATCGTATAAAATACATAAACTTGGATATAAGATCATGTACTATCCATTATTTTCGGTTGTACACTTAAAGGGACAGAGTGGTTTTGCTCAAAATAATAAACATCGAAGCATACAAAAGAAAAGCAAAGCAGCTTTTTTTACCTCTATGGGAATTTTTTATAGAAAACACTACAATTCCCAATATCCTCGATTTGTAAGTAATCTTGTTCTTGCTTGTATTACTCAGACAACAAAACTATATGAAAAAAATAGGCATTGATGCAAGGCTTTTCTCTCAAACAGGAGTTGGGACATATATTCGTAATTTAATTTATTACTTGATGCAAGAGGATACAAACGAGTTGGTATTTTATCTATATATCCTTCCTCAAGACAGAGAAGCTCTTCCGGCATTACCGCGTAATTTTATCATTCGAATATCACCTTATAAGTGGCACACATTTCAAGAGCAGACGCTTTTTTGCTATGCCATTTTAAAAGACAAACTTGATCTTATGCATTTTACTTATTTCGGATTTCCGATATTATATCGAAAACCCTTTATTTCAACTATTCACGATATAACACCAATACTGTTTAAGACGGGAAAAGCTTCAACGAGGGGTAAACTTATTTATGAAATTAAAATGCTCGCATTTAGGATAGTTCTTTATTGCCAAGTTCGATACTCAAAAATGATTATTACTCCTTCTATGGCAATAAAGAAAAGCCTCATACAGTTATACGGGAAAACATGTGAACAAAAAATTATTTCAATATATGAAGGAGTTGATTATTTGTTGATTAAATCAAAAGAAAACATACTTCTTCAGACGAAATTTTCTTTCCCGTTTTTTATTTATGTTGGAAATTTTTACCCTCACAAAAACATACACAGATTGATTCAAGCCTTTTTAGAAGTAAAAACCGATGCAAAGCTGGTTCTTATCGGTCCAAAAGATTATTTTACTAGCAAGATACAAAGTGAAGTGAGACGGCTCAATTCAGAAAATAAAATTATTTTTTTCCATAACGCTACAACTTCCGATCTTAAATTTTTCTATAAGAAAGCAAAGGCACTTATTCATCCTTCGCTTTCAGAAGGATTTGGTTTGCCGATTATCGAGGCGAAATCGTTCAACTGTCCCATTATTGTTTCTGACATTCCTGTTTTTCATGAGTTAGTCGATAATTACGCAATATATTTTGATCCATTGGATAAGATTGATATAAAAAACAAGATAAATCATTTTATTGAAAATGGCAATATCCGTTGTTCAGATAAAGTCAACTCTCAAATGTCATTTAAATCAATGACGCGTAAGATATGTCTTCTTTATAAACGTAGTATAAAAGGTCAATGAAGACGTCAAAAAAAGTCGCAATCGTATATGATTGGGTAGATAAATGGGGTGGAGTTGAACGTGTGCTATTAGCTTTACATACATTATTTCCTAAAGCCCCTGTGTTCACATCGTATTATGATAAGAATAAGGCAATTTGGGCAAAACATATCAATGTAATTCCTTCTTTTATAAATCAGTTACCCATCGTTAAATCGAATAGAGTTCTTTCTTTTCCATTGTTTCCATTCGCTTTTGAAAGTTTTGATCTTTCCCAATATGACATTGTTATTTCGGTTACCTCATCTTTTGCAAAATCAATTATCACGAAACCAGGAACATTGCATGTGTGTTACGTGCTAACTCCAACGAGATATTTGTGGATTTATCCTGAAAATTACATTCCGTTAGTATTTCGGTCATTGTTTTTACCATTTTGGAACTATATAAGAGAATGGGATAAACTTGTTTCAAATCGTCCCGATAGACTTATATCGTTATCCAAAATTGTCGCATCAAGAGTACAAGATATCTATGATAAAAAGACAGAGGTACTTTACCCTCCATTTGATACCGCTTACTGGAAGAATATAAAAAATGAAGTAAATGCATCTTTTAATTTTAGTAAATATTTTATCCCAAAATCGTATTTTCTAGTTGTTTCCCGTCTTGAAAAGTATAAAAAAATAGATTTGCTTATAAAAACATTCAATATCATAAAAAAAGACTTAATTGTAGTCGGTAAAGGATCTCAAATGCATCGATTAAGACATCTTGCCGGTGACACGATCCATTTCCTTGAAGATATATCAGATAAAGAACTCGCTTTTCTTTATATGAATGCGCAGGCACTCATTATGCCTCAAGAAGAAGATTTTGGGTATGTCGCCCTTGAAGCTCAATTTATGGGTTGTCCAGTTTTATCTTATAGAAAAAGTGGTGTAAGTGAAATTATTAAGGAAAACAAAACGGGATTGTTCTTTTCTCAACAGTCTATTTCATCGATAAGAGAAGTCCTTGAAAGATTCGATCAAATATCATACAATCTAAAAGGCGCAACTGTTATGCAGGGAGAAGAAGTGTCGGCACAATTTGACACATCATTTTTCCGAAGCAGATTGTTACATATTTTACAATAAACTTTATGAAAGCTGTTATTTTTGCTGGAGGAACAGGAACACGATTATGGCCATTGTCTCGAAAAAAATCACCAAAACAATTTGAAAAGATAGTTGGTGAAAAATCTACTTTGCAACTTGCGGTTGAACGCCTTACACCCGATTTCTCATTCAAGGATATATACATTTCAACAAACTTTTTTTATCGGAATATTATTCAGAATCAACTGCCAAAAATTCCTAAGGAAAATTATTTTTTTGAACCTGAAAAAAAAGACGTAGGTCCCGCGATATCACTTGTTATGGGAATACTAAATCAAAAATTTCCCAACGAGCCCGTCGCTATTTTATGGAGTGATCATCTAGTAAAACACGTAGCATTATTTAAAAAGATTCTGAAGGCAGCTGGAGATTATGTTTCGAAACATAATAACAAAATCGTATTTATTGCACATAAACCTCGATACGCAAGTTCAAATTTAGGATATATCCATATTGGTAAAGAGAGTATGAAATTAAGTCAACTGTCGCTGTATTTTTTTGAAGGAATAAAATATCGACCTGATGAAAAAACCGCTCAAACTTTTTTCAAATCAGGAAATTACGCATGGAATCTGGGGTATTTTGTTACAACTCCCCGTTTTATTCACGATTCATTCAAGAGATTTGCTCCAAACGTACATAAAAACACGGAGAAAATTTTATCTTCATATGGTAAAAAAAACTACATTTCAGTATTAAAAAGACAGTATGGAAAAGTTGAAAGTATTAATTTTGACAATGCAATTCTGGAGAATCTGGACAAAAAAGACGGGGCAGTCATTGTTGAAGATATTGGTTGGAGCGATGTTGGTGCATGGGAGGCATTAAAAGAGGCATTGGAACAGTATCCTTATGAAAATATCACTCGGGGAAAGACATATCTTGAACATGTCCGCGACTCATTAATATATAATTACGAAGATAAAAAACTAATCGTAGGAATCGATCTAGATGAACATATCGTTGTAAACACTTCAGATGTTATTTTGATTGCGAAAAAATCATCCGTTGGTAAGATAAAAAATCTAGTTGAAAATTTTGAAGGTACGGAACATGAAAAATTAATTTAACGTAATGATATATAAAAAGATAATTAAAAGAATAATAGATATTATTAGCGCACTTATATTATTACTTCTTTTTTTCTTTCCGTGTTTGCTTATCGCGATTGCAATCAAAATTGATTCAAAAGGGCCAGTTTTTGCTGATGTTCCTGAACGAATTGGTCAGTATGGAAAGAAATTCAAGATGTTTAAATTTAGATCGATGATTGAAAATGCGCACGTATTATTGCGGACAGATAAACGATTTAAATCACTTTATGAACGTTATAAGAGAGAAAGTTATAAATTGAAAGATGATCCTCGTATAACCAACATTGGAAGATTTATTAGAAAGCACTCATTGGATGAAATTCCACAATTGCTAAATATTCTACGTGGAGAAATGAGTTTGGTTGGTCCCCGCGCCTATTATCCAGACGAATTACAAAACCAGCAGAAGAAACATCCCCATACACGTATTTTTGTTAAAGAAGTACTTGCAGTCAAGCCCGGAATCACTGGTTTATGGCAGGTGACAGGTCGATCTGAGATCCACTTTGATAAGCGAATTGCAATTGACGCAGAATATGTTCATAATATATCATTAGGGAAAGATTTAATAATTATTTTTAAGACTCCCCTTATTATGATAACCGGTAGGGGAGCTATATAGTTTTATATTATGAAAAAAATTATTGGAGGATTTCTTTTAGTCTTCATCATTATTCTAATGGTCATTGGATATTTTATCGGATATCTTCCTTATACAAGAATTAAAGCGAAAGCCCAAATAGTGATGACAGCAGCAAAAGAAATGAAATCTGTATTTAGTAAAAATAACATCGACATTTTAAATCAAAAAATGGATGATTTTTCACGCAAATATTCTGATTTTCAAAAAGAATCCTCATCAATCTATTGGGCGAGTTTTATTCCCTATATTCGTGATTATAAAAACGGAGTTGAAGCAGGGTCACATGTGATATCTGCAGGAAAACAGTCAATCCAGGCTATTACTCCGTATGCCGACCTTATTGGCTTCAAAAAAGGCGAGACTTCATTTGTTGAAAAGTCAACAGAAGGAAGACTGCAAACGGCAATTTTGACCTTAGATAAAGTGTTAGTTAAGATTGATACCATATCCAACGAGATAGACCAAGCTGAAAAGCTTATCAGTACGATAGATCCCAAACGATATCCCGAAAAAATCGGCAATTTAACGGTTCGTTCTACTATTGAACAGATGAAGGAACAATTTGTCGGATATTCATCTTTATTTGTTGATGCAAAACCGCTTTTGAAAAATATACCAAACATATTTGGTTCAAAAAAAGAAAAGACATATCTTTTATTGTTTCAAAATGATAAAGAACGCAGGGCAACTGGTGGTTTTTTGACCGCGTTTGCTGTCTTCAAAATTAAAGATGGAAAGATATCTATTGAGAGGTCTGATGATATCTACGCCCTCGATGCAACGATTAACGATCGTCCTCCAGTACCCAAAGAGATATTAATGTATCATAAAGGAGTGTCTACCTTTTGGATAAGAGACAGCAACCTCTCTCCAGATCTTGTTAAATCAGTTGAATTGTTTAATAGTTTATATAAAAGAAGCGGAGCAAGAGTAAATTATGATGGAATTATTTTCCTCGACTCAAAAATCCTCGTTGATATGTTGACAATATTTGGAGATACTCAAGCAAATGGTATCAACTTTTCGGCAACAATCGATAAAAACTGTAACTGTCCCCAGGTCTTATGGAAGCTATTTAACATCGTTGGAGAGGAAGTAGGCTATCAAAAAGAAAATAGAAAGGGCATATTAGGAAGCTTGATGTATGAGTTGTTCTATAAAGCTATTGGCTTTTCTCCATCAAAGTATTGGGGTACATTAGTCCAGATGATGTTCAAAAATCTTGAAGAAAAACACATATTGCTTTATTTCACTGATACGACTATTCAACAATCTATTGAAAAATTGAATTTTGCAGGAAGAATAGGGGAATTTAATGGGGACTACCTTCATATTAATAATGTTAATTTCGCTGGTGCCAAGTCCAATTTGTTTGTGACGGAGTCTATTACTTCTCAAGCGATTGATAAGAATGGCAAACTTACCAAAGAAGTAACTGTTGAATATAAAAATCCAGAGCCAGCTTCAAATTGTAATCGGAACCAAGAACGAATCCTTTGTTTAAACGCAATTTTGAGAAATTGGGTACGTGTATATGTTCCATTAGGTTCAAAATTGATTGAGTTCAAAGGCTCTACAAAGGATGTCAAGACCTATGATGAATTTGGGAAGACAGTATTTGAGGGTTATCTTGAAGTACCAACAGAAGGTATGGCGAAGATTATGGTAAGCTATACCCTGCCTGATGCAATTAAATCGAGCAATTATAAAATATATATACAGAAACAGCCCGGTGTAATAAGTCAACAATTCAAGGTTATATTAAATGGGAAAAAGCTTCTCGATGGTCTTCTTGTGAAAGACACTGAAGTAAAAAACTGATATATGAGGGGGATTGTTAAATCGAATGCGATAGTGCTTAGAAAAAAAGATCTTATTGGAAATTCCCTTGTCATTACTCTATTGACCGAAAGCAACGGTAAATTGTATGTATATGGTAAAGGTGTGAAGAATATCACGAGTCGTCGATTACCCAATATGCAGACGGGAAACTATATTACTGCTGTAATGAAGGGCAAAGATGACCTATATTATATTCAGGAAGCTCAGTTGCACTCTTACTTTTCAGGAATTAAAAAATCAGAAAAAAAACTTAAGCAAATGTATTTTTTTTTGTATATTCTTGAATGGATTTTACCTGAAAATCAAAAAGAAAAACAGATATTTGATTTTACACTTTCATTACTGGTGGAATTGTCAAAAAAACACTTTGACGAAACACAACTTATTCGTTTCTGTAGTCATCTACTAAAGTTGTTAGGATATGACTCCACTTTATATACGATCCATGATACTATCGAATATATTCAAGGCATAATCAATAAGAAAATTCCTTTCTTTATTATATAATGATTTAATATGGATGAAATTATTTCGCTCTGTAAGAGGCGTGGTTTTTTATTTCCTTCATCGGAAATATATGGAGGATTGGCTAACTCATGGGATTTTGGACACTATGGGACTCTTTTAAAGAATAATATACGTGATAATTGGTGGAATACTTTTGTATTAAGGAGAGATGATATGGTTGGGATTGATGCAAGCATTTTTTTAAGTCCTAAAGTCTGGGAGGCGTCGGGTCATATCTCTGGGTTTACGGATTCGTTAGTTGACTGTCGTAGTTGTAAATTCCGTACCCGAGCAGACCACTTGATAGAAGAGAAAGTTAAAGGGTTGAAAGTTGAGGGACTTCCTGTTGATAAATTAACAGAGATTATCAAAGAACACAAATTGAAATGTCCCAAGTGCGGAAAAGACGATTTTACTGATGTAAGGCGTTTCAATCTCCTTTTCGAAACAAAAATGGGTATTGTAGAAGATGCAAAAGCAACACTCTACTTAAGGGGAGAAATTGCACAAGGAATATTTTTAAATTTTAAAAATATATTAAACACTCAAAGAGTACAAATACCCTTTGGTATTGCTCAACAAGGAAAAGCATTTCGAAACGAAATAACCATGGGAAGATCGGTATTTCGTACGATGGAATTTGATCTTATGGAATTTGAATATTTTATCAATCCGGAAGAATGGGAAAAAGCATATCAGTATTGGCAGGTGGAGATGTGGAATTGGGCTTTGTTGCTTGGAATTGACAAGAAAAAACTTCGCTGGAGAGAACATGAGTCATTTGAAAGATCATTTTATTCAAAGAAAACAATGGATATCGAATATCATTTTTCTTTTGGATGGAAAGAGATGTTTGGATTGGCTTATCGGACTGATTATGACCTAAGAAATCATATGTCAAAGTCAGGCAAAGATTTACAATATGTTAATAAAAAAACAGGGTCTAAATACATACCTCATGTTATTGAACCAACATTTGGATTGTCTCGTTTAGTAGGTATTTTATTGGAAGACGCCTATACAATTGAGAAAGTAAAAGATTCTGAACGAGTCTTTTTAAAACTTCATCCTTCTATAGCGCCAGTCAAAGTTGCCGTTTTCCCCCTTCAGAAAGACGAAAAGCTCAGTAAAATCGCTTTAGACATTTACCACAACTTGAAGAGAACATATGTTTCAGAATATGATAACGCGGGCAATATTGGAAAAATGTATAGAAGACAGGATGAAATAGGTACACCTTTCTGCATTACCGTTGACTACCAATCAATCGAAGATTTAAGCGTTACCCTTAGGGATAGGGACACAATGAAACAGATTCGTGTACCGATAACAAAAGTGGAAGAGCTTATTAAAGAAAGAGTTATTAATTTCCATTAACAGTTTTTATTATAGTATGAAAAAATCAAATCTTGTGGTAATCGTACCCGTTCTCATTGTGCTTGTTATAGTGATGATTATTGTTGTCAACTTAAACAAAACAAAAACAGAAAAAAAATCTGTTATTAATCCAACAGAGATTGAATCTGTCGTTCCAACAACAGATTCTTCAACTGTAGCCACTTTAACTTCAACAAATGGTGGGAAAGAGGTGGCTCTTAAAATCGACGGGATCCCAAACGGTACGACAACGATTGATTACGAACTTTCATATAGCACTAAACAACAAGGTTTCCAGGGAGTAATTGGAACCATCTCGTCAGAAAAAGAAAGTGTGTTTGAAAAAAAGATCACGCTTGGGACATGCTCATCTGGTAAATGTGTATACCATGAAGTTGTTGGTTCGATTAAGACTACTCTTAAATTCAATGGTAGTTATGGAGAAAAAATTCTTGAAAAAGAATTTACATTATAAGAATATTATAAATATTATCATTTTATGAGGGGGGGTGAATACGATGCCAAATATTCAATCAGCTAAAAAAAAATTAAGAAAAGATATTAGAAGAACCAAAAATAATCAAAATTATTTAATCTCGATACGAAAGGCTATCAAATCATTATTT
>Ga0172368_10001239_pt1 | contig 35474 bp, 21 predicted proteins | sample Lak11m_FD_114540 | JGI IMG/M metagenome (GOLD analysis project Ga0172368, IMG submission 114540) | Freshwater microbial communities from Kabuno Bay, South-Kivu, Congo - kab_022012_11m | ecosystem: Environmental > Aquatic > Freshwater > Lake | place: Democratic Republic of the Congo: South-Kivu... | reverse complement strand
CTCATTTAACCGTTGATAGAACTCAGGGAAAGGTTCAACATACACGTATGGGAAAGAACAGAATACACCACCGGTATAGGATTGTTTTGCGTAGAGCAAATTATCATGACGTAGTTGAGACCAAGATGCAAGCTGGGTATTCATTTTAGACTGCCAATAAGCTGCTGTCTGCATAAACGGCGGCAGGGCGCTTCGTTCTGCCGGCGGGTTTAATGTGCGAATGGATTGCAGCCATGCGTTATACATTGAGCTTTTCCAAAAGTCATCGGAGTATGCATCAATTAAATAGCGAAGCGAAGATAGGTTGGTTGCATAATGATATGTTTCAAGTTCTTGTTGAAGAAGCTGCGCCGAGGCGTTGTTTCCCAAAGCAAAAAGAATATCAAGCGATTGAGGGAGCATTCTTTTTATGAACATGCCTTTGTAATTAATTCTGTCATATACAACTTGCGAGAAGACGTAGGAATCTATAATAAATCGCTGACCAAGAAAAAGAAACGCCGAAGGAGGTACTATTGAATCAACTTCTGTTGCCATAATTACCTGCGAAAGAATCCGCTGCGAAGCAAATTCGTATTTTGCTAATTCAGTTTGAAAAGCCACCACCTTGTTCGTATCCAACAATTCGCACGGATCGGCTAATTGTAATTTCTCCTTGAGGAATGTAAGATTTGCAAACGTAACATTATCTGATTCGCCGACAAAAAATTTAATGATGTCGTCTATTTCATTCAAAGAGGTTTGCGTGTTTGAACGAGTCATCAATTCCGACAACAGCAGTGCGTCGATAATTTGTCTTTGAATATCCTCCTTTGTTTGTTTTTCAATTTTCGTCAAATAAAATTCAGTTCTTCCAAGCCACATCATCGATTGAAAATATTTGCCAAGCTCCTTATCGAATTCACCCGCGTAATGTCCGCGAACTTTAAACTGGCTGAAATCATAATACCTATCAGTCTTTGAAAAAAGGGGATAAGGAGCCAGCGTATTTGCATTGATAAGTTCAAGCAGTTTTGATTCTTCCGATGTATTTGAAGGATAATAATATGTTGAAGCTCCGGTAAGTAATTTTTGCGCCATCCCAAGATAAAGATCAACATCCTGTAATGACTGCGTCATTTCCGGCTTTTGAGCATAAAGTGTTTTTAGCGTTGGAATTTGTTTATGCATTAAATCAAGTACTTCTGTTAATTTGGGGATGAGATACCCCAGCTCAACATCTTTTAAAATTAAATCGTAAGATAAATGAAGCGAATGCAGGATGATATCGGTTGAGATGAAGAAAGGTAAATCCTTCTTGAAGATGTCTATCATAACTTCCGAAACAGTTCTTCCTTTTAATCGATCGGTTATCATAAAACCGTTCTTCTCAATCAACGATTTTTCGTACGTCGTTAAATTATATTTTATGGCGATGCTGTCTAAGTAAAGAGCATTTTGCGTTTGTGCAGGAATTTTTCCTAAAAACTTGCCTGCGTCATGCATTTGCAGTAGTTGATCTCCATCCATATTTTGATGTGTGGAGAGAAACTGTTTGTACGCTTCAATCGAAAAGGTGGTTGACTGCGGTAATGCAACATTCGAGAAAACTAAAAAATAAATAAAAACAAAAAGAACGCTTTTCTTTTTCACAATTCCTCCGGAATAGTTTTATGAAAATATTTATAAATAATGCTTAACATTTTTTTTACTTCACCAAATTCATTTTGCCGGTAACAAAGTAACTGCCTGCGGTAACTTTGTACAAGTACACACCGCTCGGAAGCGATGTTCCCATTTCGTTTGTTCCATCCCAGCGGGTAAGGTAATTGCCTGCGGGAAGTTCTTTCTCGAAAAAAGTTTTGACCAACTCACCGGTGATGTTGAAAATCTTGAGCGAAACATTTTGATTTGCCATCGCCTCCGGCAGAGAAAAACTAATAATGGTAGAAGGATTAAATGGATTCGGATAATTCTGTGCAATTAGATAATCAGTTGAAGAAAGAAGTTGGTCCTTCTTTTCAATTGATGTTAATAGTTTAGGCCCATTTCCTCTTGTGTTACCGGCAGAATCAGCAAGATATAAATTTACAAACGAAGGACGGGGAGCGGTTTTCAAATACGTGGTTTCCCACTCTTCATCAGTTAACCGTTTAAAATTTGTTGTTGTGTATTCGTAATAGCTCATTGCGGGACCAGCAAATGCGGTTGGATTTCCGTTTTCATTTTTTGCGATCCATACACCAAGATTAAACATTCCGGTTCCAACATGTTTAACCCACCCGACCGGATTTCCGGCTTCATCGGTTGGAGCTGTATGAACGTCCGCAATAGTATATCGGTTGTCAGGTGCAAATCCATAAAACAACGAGTAAATCCAACCGAGATACCTCGGCTCTCCACACATACTATTCGGATTCAAATAAAGTGTAGAAAGGAGAAAATTCTTTTCGGCTTCGGTAAGCATTTGATTATTTAATTCTTTTTCTGCAATTGTTCCGAGTGTGTCGGAAATGGCGTAAAGGTTTTGAAAATATGAAGTCGGACTGCCAAAAGGTGAATTTGAGAAATCGAATGATTGAAATTTTTGAAGCGCCATTTGAGCATACGACTTTAAGCTTTGATAAAATTGTGGGAATGGTTCCACATAGATGTACGGATATGAGCAGATATTTCCGCCGGAATACGACTGCTTTGCATAAAGGAGATTATCATGCCGGAGTTGAGACCACGATGCTAATTGCGTTGTCATCTTTGATTGCCAGTAAGCTGCCGTCTGCATAAATTCAGGCATCTGCGTCCTTTCAACCGGCGGGTTAAGCGAACGAATAGCTTGCAGCCAGGCGTTGTACATTGAGCTTTTCCAAAAATCGTTTGAGTATTCATCAACTAAATAACGGAGCGAAGCGAGATTGGTTGCGTAATGATACTGCTCAAGTTCCGGTTGCAGCAATTGACCGGCTGCATCGTTTCCCATAGAAAAAAGAACGTCAAGCGAGTTGGGCAGCATTCTCTGTACGAACATGTTATTGTATTTAATTCTATCATACACAACCTGCGAGAAGACGTACGAATCAACAATAAATCTTTGTCCGAGTAACAAAAAAGCAGAAGCAGGAACGATAGAATCAACTTCGTTAGATGCAAGCACTTGCGAAAGAATGCGCTGGTATGCGAAATCGTTTTTGGATAATTCAATTTGGAAATTGGTAAATTTTAGCGAGTCGAGAAGTTCCTCCGGATCGTTTATCTTCAACTTAGTTTTTAAGAATTCAAGATTTGTTACCGTTACGTTATCCGATTCACCCACAAAAAATGCTATCGTCTCATCAATTTTATCAAAGGTGGTTCTCGCGTCGGTAAGGTTTAATAAATCATCAAGTAACAGAGCGTCAACAGCTTGTCTTTGGATATCCTTTTGTGTTTGCGGAGTAGCAGAAAGCGGATCGGCTTTTGGCTTTATCAAATAAAATTCTGTTCTGCCGAGCCATATCATACATTGAAAGTATTTTGCAAGATCCGGGAACAATCTATCGGTGTAGTGCCCCCGTACCGTAAATTGGCTGAAATCAATATCCCGTCTATTTTCTGAAAAAAGAGGGTACGGTTTTAATGCGAGAGAGTTAATCATCGAAAGGATATCGCTCTTTTTTTGAACATTGCTTGCGTAAAAAGGTGTACTCGAAACGCCGATGAGTGATTTTGCAATCGATAAGTAGAGATCAACATCCTCAAGTGATTTCAACATTTCGGGAGAAGTAGTATATTTTTGGTTAAGGAGAGGAATTTTGTCATGCATTTTCATTAAAACATTTCGTACCTCCGGAATAAGCATACTTATTTCAATATTCTTCAGTAAGTTGTCATAGGAAAAATGAAGTGAATGGAGGATTACGTCTGTGGAAATGAATAGCGGTAAATCTTTATGAAAAATATTTTGCAGTGTTTCATCCCACGATAATGCTTTAAGTCGGTCCGTAACCATAAATCCGTTTTTTGCTATAAGGGATTTTTCATACTCCGTAAGAGCTAATTTTATCGAAACACTATCGAGATAAAGTGGATTCTGTGTTTGTGCGGAAGTTTGATTGAGAAAAGCGCCTGCATTGTGCAGCAGCATCAGTTCTCCGCCATCCATATTTTGATGAGTGGAAAGAAACTGTTTATACGCTTCAATGGTGAAAGTGTTTGACTGTGGAAAGCTCAAACTCGATAATAACATCAGCAGAGAAATTATTAAAACACTTATTTTATTTTTCATATTAACTCCAATAGTTATTTGCTTAAAAAATCATTTGAGAAGCATTAACTTCTTTGTAGAGGTATAATCGTTAGCCTTTATTTGGTACACATACATGCCGCTTGCAAGTTTGCTTGCATCGAACGTTGCCGTGTACTTGCCCATTTCTTTCATTTCATTTACCAATGTTTTTACTTCGTTACCGAGTACATCGTAAATTTTTAGGATTACGTGTCCAGCTTTGGGTAACTGGTAATTTATGGTTGTTGTTGGGTTAAAAGGATTGGGGTAGTTTTGAGTAAGTGCGTACTCCATTACTTTTAAATTATCATTAAGAATTACGGTTTTAAAGGTTTTCTTTGCTAATGAAGGATCAACATCATAGTATCTATCAGTAATTGAATAAACAGCATTTCCACTATGGTTAACCTTAAGGCGTAATTTAACCATCACCGGATTTACCGACTCTGCATTTATCTCATAATTCATACTGCAATAATTCTTAAGATAATCTTTAGAGTAGGTGACAGGATCAAGCGTCCCCATCAGCTGCCCGTTTGCGGCATCAACCACTTCTATGTTAAACTTTACTTGTTCATAATTTTGCAAAAGTTGGAAGGCTCTTAGCGAGTCAGTTACTCCATATTCCACACTATAAGTAAACGAAGAATTTGCTTTTAGTTCAAATGGTTCACTTTCTACCAATGTATTAAAAACATCCATAGATGGAATCCTAAGAGTATCGCTTAACTGTTTGAATCGGATTTTTTCTCCGTTTACTTCAATATCGCCAAGCATAAAATAGAACTGCGCAGCATCTTTTATTACTACACCAGCCCTTCCGCTTGCAATAGCACTAAGTGCATTTTCTTTACTTATAGGAGTACGTTGAACCTGATAGTAAGAACCAAGTGAATTTGAAGGAGTTAATGCGTATGGTAGTGAAGCATTATTAAATGTCATCGCATACATAGCATTAGCATCGATGCCGCTTGAAAGTTGAATAGCGTTACCTTGTAGTCCGGTTAAAGTTTTCATATAGGTGTTGGTTAAGTGATTATCAACAATTTTAAAACCTGTTCCATTCTCTTTCCAACCCAGGAAATAAGCCGTATTGTTATCTGTTGCGTTAATTGAAGGTGATGAAGCATAAAAACCAAATGACCAAAACTGACTAGAACCCGGATCAATATCTCTGAAAACTATAGCAGAGTATTGTGCCGCACTCCCTATCCAGCAGACTCTGCCACCAATTCCAAAGGATACGATTGATGGGCTGTTATTAATTGAATATGGTGAACCGGTGGTAAGGTTTGTGGTAATTAAACTAGCAAGATTTGACGCAACATCCCATTCCTTATAATAAATAGTTCCATATGATTCCTGGTAAACCAACATATATTTTCTAACACTAGCCCCGTATTTTATTGCAATAGATGGATTTACACTGTACTGAGTTGTCTCGGTGAACTCTAGAACATTTATCAGTGAAGATAATGCAAAGTTACTATGGTTCACTAAAATCTCTCTTCCAACCAAGCCACTTGTAGCATTGGGTTTTAATACAACAAGTATATGATCTAAGTCTACAGCAACAGCAGCCATGGTATTATAATTATATGCTGAAGGCGAAGTTCCTAGTTCATAAACTTCTGTTTTACCTAACCGACTTCCACTGCTTGACAATTTACACAAAATAAGAGTTGGCCAGGGTTGGTTGTAGGTATTATGATCACTTTGGTATAAAATATAAGTATAACCGTTACCAACCGCTATTGAAGCGCCTTTAGCTTGCGTCCCCTCATCACTAATTTTTATTTCAGGCAACCAGGTAACACCGTTATTTGTGCTTCTTGAGTACCAAATATACCCTAGAGACTCGTAAACAAGATGTCTATTGGAACTGAAAGGTTCGGCAACAATTTTACGCTGCCCAATGGTTGAGAAATTAGTGCTATTGTTAGATAATAAATGTCCTTTGTAATTAGCTGTTGCAACGGCATTGTCATCAGTAAAAACAAGACGTGTTTCAAGCGTGTTTGCATTTTCAAACTCAACTCCAGTTCCACTCCAGTTTTGGAAGTAGAAAGTGTTATTTACTCCACCTATTGGTATGATAGGTGTTTGCTCAGCCTTGGCACTATAATAGGGTTTCCCTGGGACAAGATAATCTTGAAGCAAGAAAACACCTTTATGGGAAGAGTTCGTTCCTAAATTATTAGCTGAATAAGCAACAGGTTGAAAAATCAAAGCGTCATCCCCAAAATTTTTCATCCCCCTATTTCTTAATACATTGTTATATAATGGGTCTGCATAATCAATAAACCAGGGGTCTTTAAAACTAAGTGTATAAGCACTAACACTGTTTTCAAATAAGCATTGAAGGGTTGCATTTTTAGCGGGGTTGAATTGTGATACTAGATCAGTTGTGTTGGGAGAGATTTGAATGTTTTTATAATTTACAACATCATTATCAACTACCTTGTTAATTTTCCAATAGGAGTATTTTTCGTTGGCCACAACATCTTGGTAACCTTTTAGAACTTGAGATTCATCGTCAGGGAAATAAAACAACGAGGGAACTGGACTTTCAGTAAATTGATTTCCATTCCATCTTCCCACCGTTCGAATATGAGTATTCCCGTAAGAAAGTGATTGATCAACCCAAACACCAAGCCTTAAAGACGCAATCTGGGTTCCTTTTATAACATCATCACCTGAGTTATCTTTTACATATTCTGAGGTAAACCAGAAAGTAACTCCATCAGATGGATCAACTGCCATATTTGCATAATCTCCCCAGCGATAAGGGAAATGAATAGCTGTTGAGGAAAGAGTACCATCGAAAATTGTTGTTTCACCAATATCCATTGTATTAAGCGGAGCAGATTTAGATTGCCCACAACACCTAATCCCGGGAAATGTGTTAGTACCAGATATAGAATATGCTAACGCAATTTCACCCAGATCATTCATTGCAATGCTAGCATTCCATCGACTAAAAATATATAAACTTGATGCAGGATTAAAAGTCCCCTGTTGCCTTATTCCCCAAGGTTCTGTCCCAATTTTTTCAAGTTCATACCATCTTATAGCCGTTTGATCCGCTGCTTCACCAATTGTATGGGTACAGACTATTTTTTGAGTCCCGTCGAAATTTCTATACTGCGCTCTATGCATTAATACTGTTGAGTTAGGACTTAATTTTGTGTTTGTTCCTTTCTGAGGAACGGCCCCGTATGCAGTGTCAAAATTTCCCCAAAAAGGATTAACCTCCAATTCTTGTGTTTTTACGAATGTTGAATTTTGCGTATTACTCCAGTCAACAGACAATTCATAAATATAAAGGGCATCTAACGGATTATTTTGATCATCATCTGCAATAGTAATAAATTGTCCAGGAGTTCCATCTGGTGCCCAACTTCCATCATTATCAAGAGGAAGTAAACAACTAAATAGATTCCAAGTATTAGGAGTTTCAACCACTGCATGGTCAAACTTTATCATTTGTGGGTAAAGCTCTCCGGCAATCATAGCATCTCTCTCAAAAACATAAATATCAGAACCATAATTAGTACGAGTTCCCATATAATAACCATCTCTCCAAATTCCTAATTTAGGGTAATCTGGTTTTCCATCAGCAATAAATGACCAACTATTCCACAATCCGGTTGGATCGCTCGAAACAGAAACAGCTAGTAAAATATAATCAGTAGTTAAAAAAGGAGTCTTATTTTCTGAAAATCCTGAAAACACCCATTTCCCAGCATGCTCATCCCACAAGACAGTTGGATCTCTTATAGGCAAATTAGCCCCAGGCAAAGCTTGATTGAATAAATTATTCAAAGGAAGGGGACCAAGAACTGATGCACTCGTTGCTTTATTATAAACTGATAATTTTGAATTTATTACCTGAACATAATAATTTTCATTAACGTCACCGTTTGCATCCGAAGGATTAATTCCCTGATCCGTACTTTGTCCGGGAAAATTACTCGTAATTTTCATAGAATAGCTTACTTCGGTTATCTGTCTTTGTTCTCCAGGATCTCTTGGTTTATTACTAAAATCTTGTGGAAGAATACCGGAATTAATGATCTGTTTATCACCCTCTTCTTTATGTTGTTGCCTCGCACTATTAGGAGAAAAATGGTTATTGGTTTTAAGATTCGAAACTTGACCAAACGAGTCGGCTTTTTTTATAATAGAAGGATGTACTGCTTTGTGCTGTGCAATAACCACCTCTCCTTGGGTTAAAAAAAATAAAATAAATGAACTAAATAAAATTGATCTCGGACTTGTTCGATTCATAACTAACTTCCTTCTATTTTGATTAATTACATTTTACTGCCAAAAACACTCTGAAATATTCATGATTAGCAGTTAGGTTTTATCTTTTCCCGATTAGGATAACAGCATTGCGGTTATTGCTCCCCACAGCCACAACTAAATTTCCTTTTATTTTTACTTTGCTGTATGAACCGCTTCCTAACCTTGGCTCTGAATAATTATTTTTCCAGTTAACGCCATTATAATGAACTACATCTCCATAAGCGCCTACTCCGATAACATCATTGATTCCATTTCCATATATTGAAGTTGTGACATACGTTGTTATATCTCTCGCTTCATTTCTCCATAATTTCTCACTTAAAAAAGTTTTTTGATATATCCCAGATCCACAAACATAATACTGTTTATTTGAAACAAACCAAGTAGTCAATAACGGCCACATTTGAGGACTTGGTGGATTTTTTGTTACTCCATTCAGATTTATTTGTAGAATTTCTTTTTCGTTTCCTGATATAAAATTTGATGCAACCGCTAATATCTCCCATTCTTGAGTCCTTTTATTATAATCTCCCCAAATATCATAAATATTTAAAGTTGTTTGGCTTTCTATCTTTTGCCATGTCTTTCCATTGTAATGGGCAATACTTCCTTTGTTGCCGACCACATATAAATCACTACTGCTCGTGCCCCACATACTATTAATTGCCCCGGTTAATAATGGGTTTACACCACAATCTAATTTTATTTTCTTACCATCAAACCAACCAATACTCCCTCCATTTGTAATTACGATATTTGAATCTGAAAAAGCCCATATTGCACTTAATGGTGGGTATCGTACAGCACTACATGCTCCATAATAATAAATCCTCTTCAACTCCCAATTACTTCCATTCCAATGAACAGCATTATATGCACGTGGATCCCAATTTCCGAGAGAATCATTAAAGTAAATTTCACCCACCGCCCATATATTATTTTCATTTATTATCGCTACGTCATTTAGTGTACTATTCGAATACTCACCAAAGGTAAGTGTTTGCCATGTAAAGTTATGGCTTGTTGTTGGTAAGGTTGTTATTGTTATTTCTTTCACAGTATCAAAAACAATTCCTTTTATCGTGTAAGTTGTATTTGGGGTAAGGCTGTCAACAAATAAAATAGTATCTGTTGCTGCAAGAAAACCATGGAAGAATTCTTTTTCGTTTATCTTAACCGAGATAGGAAGTAAGGTGGTATCGTTCAGTTTCTTTACTTTTATCCACGCTTCGGTGCAAGAAACGCCATCAACGCTCAACTCAAGAGAAGGGGGAGTTATTACTACAGGCGGTTTGTCGATTTCCGTCGGGGATTTTTTACAGCCAAGGTTTAACAACACATTACTTATCAGCACAAACAAGAGAAAGTATTTTATCATAATAGCTTTCCTTTAGCTCGCATATTGAAATTTAGAGCGCTACTTCGGTTGAGCAGTGTGGTTTGTGTTTGTGCGGAAGTTTGGTTGAGAAAAGCGCCTGCATCGTGCAACTGCATCAGTTCTCCACCATCCATATTTTGATGAGTGGAGAGAAACTGTTTATACGCTTCAACCGTAAATGTTGTTGATTGCGCGTTAAGATAACCTGACAGAAATAATACAAAAGAAAAAACGAAAAAGGTAGTTTGCTTTTTCATAAAGCCTCCTATAAATTCATGCAGAATTTAACTTTTTAGCATATCAATCGCAAGTGGAAAAATTTCCATGAATTTGAAGCGCATCCCGTTTTCATTCCGCCGCCGCCAACTGCCGCGCGCAAAGAATTTTTCTCCATTCCACTTCTTTTTAGTATTTTGACCCGAGAAAAATTGAAAACTTACATAAAATTTTGAGGCGTATGTTAGAGCAGCAAAGAACTATTAAAAATGAAGTTTCCATTACCGGTATCGGGCTTCATACCGGCACTACGTGCACCATGACGTTCAAACCGGCTCCGGAAAATCACGGCATTCGGTTTGTAAGAACCGACTTAGGCGGCAACCCTGAAATACCGGCACTGGCTGATTACGTTGTTGATATTTCAAGAGGAACTACATTGGGACTCGGCGAAGCGAAAGTTCACACCGTTGAACACGTGCTTGCTTCGGTTGTCGGGCTTCAAATTGATAATATTATTATTGAACTTGACGGCATTGAACCACCGGTTGGAGACGGTAGCTCGATGCCCTATGTGAATAAATTACTTGAAGCCGAATTTGTTCAGCAAGAAGCTCCAAAAGATTATTTGATAATTGACGAAACCGTTACCTTCCACGATGAAGACCGCCAGGTTGATATTGTCGCGCTGCCGCTTGATAGCTACCGCATTACCGTTATGGTTGATTATCAAAATCCCGCACTCGGCAGCCAGCATACCGGACTCTTCGATCTGGAAAAAGAATTTGTTACCGAATTTGCCCCGGCGCGTACGTTCTGTTTTTTAAGTGAAGTTGAACAACTCTCCGACCTCGGATTGATCAAAGGCGGCGATATTGATAACGCCGTGGTAATTGTTGATAAAACCGTTGTTGACGGAGAGCTTAATCAATTAAGAAATAAACTTGGAATTGAAAACGAAGTTACCATCGGTGAAAACGGTATCCTCAACAATAAAACGCTTCATTTTAGAAATGAACCCGTACGCCATAAACTCCTTGATATGATTGGCGATTTGGCGCTTATCGGCGTGCCGATTAAAGCGCAGATACTTGCCGCGCGCCCCGGGCACAAAGCAAATGTTGAATTCGCCAAAATGATCCGCAAGTTATACCAGCAGAAAAAACTTGTCCGTAAATATCAGCATGTAAAAAAAGAAGGTGTTGTGTTTGATTCCAACGCAATCATGAAAATTCTTCCGCACCGTTATCCTTTTCTTTTAGTTGATAAAATCACCCACCTTGATATGGATAAAAAAGTTATCGGAGAAAAATCGGTAACGATAAACGAACCTTTTTTTCAAGGACATTTTCCAGGTCAGCCGATTATGCCGGGCGTATTAATTATTGAATCAATGGCGCAAACCGGCGGAATCCTTCTCCTAAATTCTTTTCCAAATCCCGAAGAAAAACTTGTCATGTTCATGCAGATCAATAATGCAAAATTTAGAAAGCCTGTTGTTCCCGGCGATCTGCTGACGCTTGAAATTGAATTGATGAATAAAAAAAGTAAAGTTGTTACCATGAGCGGCAAAGCTTATGTGAACGATACCCTTGTTGCCGAAGCCGATTTTATGGCGGCAATTGTTGATAAAAATAATAAACCACAAAATTGAAACAAACACGATGACGGAAATACACTCTACCGCAATTGTAAGCGCCAAAGCCCAACTTGGAGAAAACGTACGCGTTGACGCGTACGCCATTATTAAAGACGATGTGATTATTAACGACGATACCTACATCGGTCCGCACGCCGTAATTTACGACGGAGCGCGCATCGGCAAAAAAGTAAAAATTTATCAGTCGGCTTCCATTGCGCATATTCCGCAGGATTTGAAGTTTGATAAAGATGAATCAACCGCAGAGATTGGCGACGAAACAGTCATCCACGAGTTTGTTACCGTTCACCGCGGCACAAAAGAAACGCGGCTTACAAAAATCGGCAGCAATGTTTTATTAATGGCATACGCGCACGTGGCGCATGATTGCCATATCGGCGACCGGTGCATTCTTGCCAACGGCGTACAAATTGCCGGGCATGTTTTTGTTGATGATTGGACGATCATCGGCGGCATGACTCCTGTGCACCAATTCTGCAAAGTTGGTAAACACTGCATGATTGGCGGCGGGTTCCGCGTAACGCAGGACGTTCCCCCCTTTATTCTCGCTGCTCAAGAGCCTTTGCAGTACGAAGGTTTAAATGTTGTCGGATTGCGCCGCAGAGGATTTTCGAACCGGGAAATTCAAATGTTAAAAGATGTTTATCAGCTTCTTTACCGCTCGCAGTTGAACGTTTCGCAGGCGAAAGAAAAAATTTTAGCAGACTTTGGAACTGAACCGCACGCGCAAGAAGTCCTTTCTTTTTTAAATGAAAGTAAAAGAGGACTCATCGGAAAGTGAAATGGCATTTTATAAATTCCGGCTTTCAAACCGGAATATTTAATATGGAATTTGATCTTCAGCTTGCGAACAATTGCAAAGAAGACGAATCATACTTTCGCTTGTACCGATGGAAACCGTATTGCATTTCGCTCGGCGCAAATCAATCGGTTGACTCAATCGATCTTGAAAAAACAAAACGGGATAACATTGATGTTGTGCAGCGCCCAACCGGCGGCAGAGCCATTCTGCACGCAAAAGAAATCACCTATTCCGTTGTGCTTCCGTTACGCGCGCCGCTTACGCCTTCTGAAATTTACCGCGAAATTAATTATGCGCTGCTTAGCGGATTATTTTTGTATGACGAACAACTTTCAGAAGCGGAACTTGAAATGCAGCAGCCTGATTTTTCTTCAATTTATAAAGAGGGAAAAGGCGTTGCCTGCTTTGCCGTTTCTGCGCGAAGCGAAATAAAATACGACGGCAAAAAATTGGTCGGAAGCGCGCAGCGCAAGCTTGGAAATATTATCTTGCAGCATGGTTCAATTCTCTGCGGTAAATATCACCGCCGCATGGTTGAGTATCTCCACGGCAGCGAGCAGGAAAAATTTGAAGTGAAAGATGATCTGGAAAAGAAAACTACCGAGCTTGAAACCATTTTGAATCAGCCTACCGATTATGATTTCCTTGGCGAATCCCTTAAAAGCGGATTTGAAAATCATTTTAAAATTTCTTTTCTTAATGAATAAAATCCTCCTCCTCTTTTTCTTTTTTCTTCTCCTTCAATTTGATCTTTCGGCGCAAGTTGAGTACGAAACGTTTTTTAACGGCGCCAACGTAAACGATATTACTACCGACGGAAGTTCGCTTTGGTTTTCTACCTACGGGCAGGGAATTTTTCAATATCTCAAAAAAGAAAAAAAATGGAATACCTACTCAACAAAAAATAATTTGCTTACCGAAGATTTATTTTACTGCATTGCCGCAAGCAAAGATTACGTGTGGGCGGGCACTACCGACGGCTTGATGACGTTCGACCGTAAGCGAAATCTTTGGAGAAAAAGAAAATTTGCCGCCGGCGGTGAGTATGGAAATTGGATACGCTCTCTTTACTACGATGAAAAAGAAAATATTTTATGGATCGGCAGGTTTATCAATCTAACCCGGTATGATATCGATAAGCAAAAGTATGATGATTTTGATATCACCTTCGGCAAAGATTCGCGGACGAATAATATAAAAATTATTCGCGCAGACGGGAATGAGTACATCTGGTTTGGTACGGAAGGAGGCGTCTTTCGATACGATAAATCGCGGGCGCTGGAAGATAAATCGCAATTAATTTTTTACAACAACCAGCGGAACGCCTTCCGCGGTGTGGGGGACGCTATTTCCATTTCCGATATTCTGTTTGATAAAAATTATATCTGGTTCGGCACCGATGAATTTATTACCAGCGATCATCCCGAATTTAACGTCGGCGGACTTTTCCGCTTTAACCGGCGCGCGTTGTGGGAGCGGATTGATAAAAGAAACGGACTACCTGCCAATGGAATTTTTGCGCTCGAACGAACCGGAAGTCTGATATGGGTAAGCAGCTATCAGTTCGATAAAAAAAACAAAAAAGAATATGGACGCGGACTTGCGTTGTTTAATTCGGCTACCGGCAAAATCACCCGCATAAATCCCGATGATGTAAATCTTTCATCCAACACCATCCTTTCTCTTTACTTTGATGGAGAATCAATGTGGATAGGAGCCGAAAGCGGGTTAACAAAAGTGAAGGTTTCCAACCCGCTTGCATATTGGGGCGGAAAGAAGAAAGTTAAAACGAAATAAACGAAAGTTATATGCTTAGTGAAACTAAGTGTTCTTAGTGCCTTAGTGGTGAAAAAAGATTTACCACTGAGTTATTCCCTTAAAAGTTAGGAATAAATACTTGGGGTAAGTTATCCCGCAAAGGATAGTTGATTGAAAAGATTACAGTCATTTAGTCGAACCCTTCCGATATGAAAACTGACGTTTGGGTTAGCTTAGTCCAACTATCCGGCAGACACATTCATGTTTGTATTTGCTGAATTATCAAATCAATAATTCTTCCGTATCATTTTTGATAGATTCTTTTGCTGCGGTGCAAAAAGTTGCGTTTAAACACTGTTTTACAACACTGACTTTCTGGTATAATTTATGTAAGTTTCTAACGCCTTCTAAATCTTTTTTACGAAGAGCATAATCAGAAACGTTTTGAGCATGAAAAAATATTTTGTCCCGGTGTTCATCCTTTCGGCTATCACCATTTTCTCGCAAACCGTTGTAATTAATGAAGCAATGTCTTCCAACGCTTCAACTTTTGCTGATGAAGACGGCGAATTCCCCGATTGGATTGAACTTTACAACACTACCGCACAGCCGGTCTCGTTGGCAAATTATAGTCTTTCCGATGATCCGGCTAAATTAGAGAAATGGAAATTCCCGGGCATAGAGATACAACCGCATAATTTCCTTTTGGTTTACGCTTCGGGCAAGGATAAAAAAGCCGGCTCAATGTTTTGGGAAACCATCATCACTAAAGGTGATGTTTGGAAATATCTTGTCCCCGTCTCCGAACCATCAAGCGGATGGAAGTATCCCGGATTTAACGACGCTCTTTGGAAAAGCGGTCCAAGCGGATTTGGATTTGGCGACAACGACGACGCCACTACCGTTCCCCAGACTAATTCAGTTTATATAAGAAAAACTTTTACAGTAACCGATATTCAGAATATCGATACCGCGTTTCTTCATGTTGATTACGACGACGCTTTTGTTGCATACCTAAACGGTGTAGAAATTGCCCGCGCTAATATCGGGGTTAAAGGAGTAATTCCACCGTACACACAGAACGCTGCGGCAAATCACGAAGCAAACATGTATCAAGGCGGCTCGCCGGATGTATTCCCCGTCAGCAAAATACGTTCGTTACTTCTTACCGGTGAAAATGTTTTAGCGGTGCAGGTTCATAATATCAATTCAACTTCAAGCGATTTAACGTTGATTCCCTTTTTTACCTTCGGAATGAAAACGCCTATCGCAAATCCGCGCGGACTTTTTCCGTTTGTTAAACTTCCTTCATCGTATTTACACACAAATTTTAAATTGAATGCGGACGGAGACGCAATCTTTCTAAGCGATTCATCCGGTAGTAAAATAGATGAAGTTGCTTTAGGATATATTCCTCCGGGTTACTCGTTCGGAAGAAAACCCGACGGCGGTACAACCTGGATGTATTTTGCCGCTCCAACTCCCAAAGCAATAAATTCATCAACGGGATTTTCTCAAGCGGCTCCGCCACCGGAATTTTCTAAAACCGCAGGATTTTATTATGCTTCTTTTACGGTAAGCATTTCTTCTCTCTTTCCCGGCGGAACAATTTATTACACGATGGATGGTTCAGAGCCTGTGCAGACCGGAGTAAAATATGTCGGCGCAATTCCGATTACCAAAACCACAACGCTTCGCGCTAAAGTTTTTGCACCGGGAGCCATTGCAAGCGCCACTACAACGGCAACCTATTTTATCAATCACGTTTCAAAGCTTCCGGTAGTTTCGCTTTCAACAGATCCCAAACATTTTTTTGATAATGATTCCGGTATCTACGCGATGGGATCAAATCCCGGAGGCTATCCTTATTTCGGCGCTAATTTTTGGAAGGATTGGGAACGCCCTATTCATTTTGAATTTTTTGAACCGGCGGACACTGCCGCGGTTAGCGTTGATGCCGGAGTAAAAATAAACGGCAACTGGAGCCGGGCATTCGATCAAAAATCGTTGTCCATTTATTTGCGCGGCGCGTACGGCTACAATAAAATGAAGTATCAATTCTTCCCGGATAAAAATCAAAGCGATTTTGAAAACGTTATTCTTCGCAACAGCGGAAATGATTTTCAATACGCTTTGATACGCGACCGCTACATCAGCGAGATGTTTAGAAATTTGGATATCGGAATTCAGCAAACTCGTTTCTGCGCAACGTATCTTAATGGTAATTACTGGGGATTGTACACGCTGCGCGAACGCATTGACGAAAACTTTTTGAAAAATATGTACGGCGCCGATCCTTTAAATGTTGAGTTGATTGAGCAAAGTACCAACGGCAATATAGAATTGAGCGAACATTATTATGCTCTCTATAATTTTATCGCTTCTAATGATCTGGCAAACAGCTTAAATTATGCAACGGTTGGCGCGCAGATGGATATTGAAAATTTTAAGAATTACCAGATTGCGGAAATTTTTGTGAGCAATACGGATTGGCCCGGAAACAATGTTAAACTTTGGCGCCCCAAAACCGAAACGGGTAAATGGAAATGGATTGTTTACGATGTGGATTACGGCGTCGGGATGGCTCAATATATTTTTCCGCAGCAGGACTATAAGTTTAACACGTTGAATTTTGCAACCGCTACCGATGGTCCTTCGTGGCCTAACCCGCCGTGGTCAACGCTTTTCTTGCGTAAATTTTTAGAGAACAAGGAATTCAAAGATGATTTTATTCAGTCGTTTGCACATCTGCTGAATACAACTTTTTCACCCGATACTACTTCGCTCTTGTTGAATAAAATTCATGATGAAGCGGCAGACGAGGTTCCGCGTCATCTAACAAAGTGGACCAACTCAATGTACAACAGTTGGGAAACAAACGTTAGCCGGATACGTGAGTATGTAAAGAACCGCGATTTATATGCCAAAGCTTTTATCAATGCAAAATTTGCTCTCGGCGGGCTTGCCAACCTCACCTTGAGTGTGAATGATTCAACCGGTGGAAAGATAATGATTCAATCATATTCCATCGCTCACTCTTTTTTCAAGGGAAAATATTTTAAAAATATTCCGATCAAGTTAACGGCAATACCAAATCCCGGTTATATTTTTGCGGGATGGAGCGGTGGTGTAACCTCATCGCAAATTAACGTTACGCTATCAAGTGATTCTATTTTGCAAGCGGTGTTTGTTAAAGACGCTGCGGAAAATCAGAAAGTGGTTATCAACGAAATCAATTATAAATCTTCTTTAACATTTGACTGCGGCGATTGGGTTGAACTCTACAACAACGGGAAAGAAAAAGTCACCTTAACAAATTGGAAATTAAAAGATGAAAATGATTTGCACGAGTTTCTTCTTCCCCAAATTACAATGGAACCGGAAAGCTATTTAGTTTTAGTGAATGACAGCGTGAAGTTTAAAACTTCTTTCCCAAATGTTTTAAATGCAGCCGGATATTTTTCGTTCGGACTTTCATCAACCGGTGAAACCGTTCGGCTTTATAACGAAAACGGTACAATGATTGACTCGGTAAGCTTTACTTCATCAGCGCCTTGGACCCCGGAACCAAACGGAACCGGAGCGACACTCGCGTTAATAAATCCCGATCTCGATAATACGCTTGCGGAAAACTGGAAAGCTTCTTCCGGCAACGGAACACCGGGAAAAATAAATGATGTTTTTACCGGTATTGAAAAAGAAAATGATTTACCGAAATCATTTAAGCTGTTTCAGAATTATCCAAATCCGTTTAATCCGACTACAGTAATTAGTTATCAGTTATCAGTTGATAGTAAAGTTAGTTTAAAGGTTTTTGATATTCTTGGAAATGAAGTTGCAGCGTTGGTGAATGAAGAACAACCGGCAGGAACATATCAAATTTCTTTCAACCAACAACAAACGACTAACCACCAACAACTAACCAGCGGCGTGTATTTCTACCAACTTCGCGCCGGCGGTTTTGTGCAAACACAAAAGATGATAATTTTAAAGTAAGAAAAAAATGTAGCATGATCTTTTTAACATGTTCAATGAGTTCAAAATAACTATGAATAAAAAAATAGAGCGAAAATATTTAGTCGGGATTCTTCTGTTTTGTGCAGTAGTACTGGTTCTTTTATTCAGCGGAATTAAAGTTTCAAATTCGTTAAGTGTTTTTGCAGAAGTTCATCCGCTGCAAAAATGGCAGATTGCAAAAGGAACCGACGGACAATTAACTTCCGTGTTGATGGATTATGAAACGGGATTTTCAAACTCCTTTGGCGTAACGCAATTCCAGAGGGGCGAATCGATGGTCTTCTCTTTTGCTCAGTCAATGAAAAATAAAAAAGAAATTAAGGCAGGAGATTCAATCGGAGTTATTCGTTCGAGCGACGTTGAAGAAAACATCGTTCGGCTTGAAGGAGCATTAGCCATTGCAAAAGCCGAACTTACTGCAAACAAATCAGGCGAGAAAGCTCCCCTTATTACCGAAGCAAAAAATCGTTTGGAATTTGCCAAAGCAAAATTAGGGCAGAAAAAAGAAACGTTTCAGCGCAACGAGCAATTATATAAAAAGGGATTTCTGCCGGAAGAGCAGTACGGAACCGATCTGTGGGAAATCAAACAACTTGAAATTGAAATATCGATTTACCAATCGCAGCTTGAAGCAATAACCAGCGGCTTAAAACCGGAAACCCTGAACTTAGTTGAGTCAAAAATAGCCGCGCTCAACAACGAGCTGGAAGCATTGAAAAAACGGGCGAGGAATTTTGTTGTTGTCTCGCCGATAAACGGAATGATTAATCGTTCCTTTTCGTCGGATACCATTTTGTCCGTCATCAATATTGATAAAGTGGTTATGAATGTTCCGCTAAAAATTTCATACAGAGAATCATTTAAAGAAGGAGAAACCATTTCCGTTAAGTTCGAAAACTATCATGAAGATTTTCACGCAAAACTTCTTTCGCTTTCAAAAGAAGTGAAAATGTTAAACGCAGAACAGATTATTGTTGCAACAATTTTGATCGAGAATCCCGGTAAACAACTCTTACCCGGAATGATAACACAAGGATTCATCAGGCTCGGGGCAATTTCAATATGGAATTATTTGTCCGACTATGTTTTTAAATAATGATGATCAGCAGATTAGAGTACAAATATTTAGCGCCGGTAAGTCTGCTTCCTCAAATCCGTTCGGAAGTTTTAATCTACGCAAACTACGATCCGTATGCGGACATGCGTCCCAACAAAGAATATACCGTGCGGAGTATCTACCTTGATACGATGAATCTACGTTGTTACTGGGAAAAAATTGATGGGTATAAAATTAGAAATAAATTTAGAATCCGGGTTTATAATGAAGAAAAGGATTACAGTCTTGCTTTTTTAGAAATCAAGCGGAAGAACGAAAATTTTATTTCTAAAGACCGGGCAAAACTCTATTTGAAAGATCTGCTGCCGCTGCTTCAATCAAAAAAAGCTGATGAATATTTGCTCGAACGAACCTCCGGCGATATTGAACTTGAAGAAGCAAATCGATTTCTTTTTCACTATCACTCCAAGCAGCTTTTCCCGGCAAATTTAGTTGTGTACGAGCGCGAAGCGTTTATGGGTAAGTTCGGTTTTGATCTCCGCGTTACTTTCGATAAAAATCTCCGCGGCTCAATTAAACCGACGTTTAATGATTTTTATAAAGAGGTGGATTTAAACTATCCGTTTAAAGATTTTTTTATCCTGGAAATTAAATTTCATCAGAAGTATCCTTTTTGGATTCAACAAATGATCATCAAATATAACTTGCAAAGAATTTCTGTTTCAAAGTACACCAATTGCATCGATATTAACCACCGGCAGATGCGGCTTACCCGCATGCTGGCTTTCTAAAGGAAAACATTATGTTAGAAAATCTTCAATCAATAAATGTATTCGCACCGACAATCTCGGAAATAATTATCAACATTCTCGTTAGTCTTGTGTGCAGTTTCTTTATAACATTTATTTACCGGATGAGCTACAAAGGTCCCGGCTACTCGGATAGTTTTGTGAACTCAATTATTTTTCTCTCGCTCATTACATCGCTCGTTATTATGGTCATCGGGAATAACTTAGCGCGGGCATTTGGATTGGTCGGCGCAATGTCCATCATTCGGTTCCGCACCGCTATAAAAGAGACGTTGGATATTGTGTATATCTTTTTCGGTCTCGCTATCGGATTGGCTGCGGGAGTTGGGTATCATCGTCTGGCTATAGTTGGCTCGCTTTTCATCGGTACAATTTTATTCCTCTTCTCAAAAACAAATTTATTCACGCTGCGCAAAGAGCAATACTTACTTCAATTTTCTTATTACTTGAATGAAAAAAAAGCGATTGACTACGTTTCCGTGCTCGATAATTACTGCAGTCATTATGAAATCATAAATATTAAAACCACCGAAGAAACGTCGCTGGCGGAATATTCCTATTACGTTTCATTTAAAAAGAAAAAAAACGCAAATCAGTTTGTAGAAGAATTGAGAAATGTAAACGACGTTAAAAATATCAATCTCTTCTTTGATGAAGAAAAAATATAAGCGAATGAAGTAATTATGAAATTCAAAAACATTTTCTTTGCCGGACTGCTGTGGATTATTCCTTTCACTTCATTCAGTTGTGCGGGGGAAACAGATTCGGCAAGCCAGCTGCACGCTATCGTTACCTATCAACTCTCTTTCGGCGAACCTTCGGGAATTGCATTCGATGAAGCACAAAATGTTTTTTGGATCGTCAGCGGCGCAGATCAAAAGGTTTATAAGACCGACAGCACCGGCGCGATTTTACAAATTCTAAAATACGATGGCGATGATCTGGAAGGGATTGCACTTGACACTTCAAAAAAATCGCTCTGGATTGTTGAAGAACGAAAGCGCGAACTGCTGCAAATTGATTTAGACGGAAACATTTTGCGAAGTGCGGTAATTCCGATTACCGGACCATTAAACAGCGGATTTGAAGGCGTTGCTCAAGATGAAAACGGAAACATTTTTATTTTAAATGAAAAAGAACCTGGAAGATTTATAGAGCTGAACTCCGACCTTTCCGTTAAAGCGCAACGCGAAATTTACTTCGCGGATGATTTTTCCGACATGGTCTTTTCTCCAAAAGAAAAATGTTTTTTTGTTCTTAGCGATGAAAGCAGCTCAATGTACAAGTGGACAAAGGAACGCGGCGTCATTCAAAAATTTCTTCTTCCGCTTCATAAATTTGAAGGCGTTGCGGTTAATGCCGCTGCGGATAAATTCTTTTTGGTCAACGATGCAACAAACGAATTGACGATTTATTCTCTCAAATAATTGGGAATAAAAAGTCTTTTCCGCTCACACGGAACTTAGATTTTTTCCGTATTTTTCAGGTAAGAAATTGATATAACAATAAAAGGGAAAAAGAATTTGACACTCTTATCAAAAATAGAAAATAAAACTGCGGTAGTCGGCATTATTGGATTGGGCTATGTTGGTTTGCCGCTTGCTCTTGAGTTTGCAAAAAAAGGATTCCGGGTAATTGGTTTTGATCTTGACGACAGAAAGTCAAAATTTATTGCCGATGGAAAATCGTACATTAAACATATTGCTTCGGAAAGAATTAACGAAGTTGTATCGGCTGGAAAATTTTCCGCTACAACAGATTTTTCGCAGCTTCCGGAAGTTGATGCAATCATTATTTGCGTGCCAACACCGCTTGATGAACACCGCGAGCCGGATATGAGCTTTATCGAAAACTCTGCCAAAACCGTTGCGCAATATTTTAGAAAAGGACAGCTCGTTGTTCTGGAATCTTCAACCTATCCCGGAACCACCGAAGAAATTCTTCTTCCCCTACTTGAAAAATCTCAAAAAGGAAAAGAGAAATTAATTATTGGAGAAGATTTTTATTTAGCGTTTTCACCTGAACGAGAAGACCCGAATAATCCAAACTATTCAACCGCAACCATTCCAAAAGTTATCGGCGGAATGACGCCGAACTGTTTAAAAGTTACGCAGGCGTTATATAATCAAGTGATTGTAAAAACAGTTGCCGTCTCTTCTCCCAAAGCTGCTGAGGCTACAAAGCTGCTCGAAAATATTTACCGCTCAATCAACATCGCGTTGGTGAATGAATTAAAATTGGTTTTTGATAGAATGGGCATTGATGTTTGGGAGGTGATTGATGCGGCTAAAACTAAACCGTTCGGCTTTCACGCGTTTTATCCGGGACCCGGACTCGGCGGGCACTGCATTCCCATCGATCCATTCTACTTAACCTGGAAGGCGAGAGAGTTTGACATCAATACAAAGTTCATTGAATTAGCCGGTGAAATAAATACCGCCATGCCCTATTATGTTATCGAAAAAACCGCCGATGCGTTGAACAATCATAAAAAATCGCTTAACGGTTCTAAGGTATTAATTCTTGGCGCTTCTTACAAAAAAGATATTGATGATATGCGTGAATCGCCATCGCTTAAATTAATTGAAATTTTGAGAGAGCGCGGAGCTGTTGTTGATTATAACGATCCGTATGTGCCGAAACTTCCGAAGACAAGAAAATATGAATATGATATGGAGTCGGTTCCGCTAACGAGAGAAACGATTCAACGCTACGATGTTGTACTGCTTAGTACGGATCATTCAAATTATGATTATCAGCTGATTGCCGGTAGCGCTGCGCTTATTGTTGATACGCGAAACGCATTCGGTAAAAACGGAATTGTAAACGAGAGAATTGTAAAAGCGTAAACTGAAAAGTTTATTCTATTTCTAAACAATAAATGGGATTGTCGTTTAACATAGTTTTAGCGAATCCCATTTTTTGTAAATAGGAATCATGTTTTGTGTTGCCGGGGTTGCTGTAAATTTTTTTAATCTTTTTCTTTGCAAAAATATTTTGATATACATACCTGCCGATCTTCAAATCTCTATAACCGGGAATAACATAATCAAGCTCAACAAAGAGGCTGTCGTCATTCTTCTTTGCGGCATAAATTAATCCCGCCGGAATAGAATTCCTCAAAATAAAAAATACAATTGAGTTTTCGTTTCCCGTAAAAGAAAACGACGGCATATACTTCTTAATATCAAGTTCATGAAAACTTAAAAAGTAACGGAGGTATTCGGAATCATGAAACACTTCCAACACCTTGAAATATTCTTTCACTTTGAAAATATCATACAGATAATAAAGATCAACAAAGCAGATAAAACCGTTTACAGCGGCAACCGGCATAGCGTTGATGAGCAATCCGTATGCGGTAAAAAACATCGCGCCGAGTAGATTGATAATTCTCAGTTTTACAATTCCGCTCATGGTAAGCGAAACAGCTACCAGCAGAGACGCTGCGTAGCCGATTAATTCCGTAGGTTGAATGAGGAACTCCTAAATAAAATAATAATTTAATATCTGCCAACCGGTTCGAAACACTTATCTCTCCAACACTTTTTTATAATATTCTTCATACTGCGGTATGATGATGGACTTATCAAAATTATCCAAAGCGCGATTGCGTGCGTTTGATGAAAATGTGAGATATTTTTTTTCGTTGGTTAAGAGTTCAACGGCGTATTTTGCCATCCGCTCAACATCGCCAAACTCCGCAATGTAACCGGTTTCGTTGTGTGCCATTAATTCCGGCAAGCCGCCAACGCTTGAACTTATTACCGGCAATCCGCAAGACATAGCTTCAAGAGCAGCCAAACCAAAACTCTCTGATTGCGAAGGAATTAAAAATAAATCTCCGCAATTAAGAATTTCAGATAAGCCGTCCTGTTTGCCAAGAAAAATAACTTTGTCACACAAATCAAGTTCGCGGCAAAGTCGTTCACACTCAGAACGATCCGGTCCATCGCCAATCAATACAAGCTTGCAAGGGATTTCGTTTGCGACAATCTTCAAAATTTTAAGCGTGTCGGAAACTCTTTTCACTGCTCTAAAATTTGAAGTATGAATGAGAATTTTTTCTCCGTTCGGCGCCAGGTGCTTTTTTAATTGTCCCGGTTGTTGAGGAGAAAAAACTTTTGTGTCCACAAAATTCGGAATTACGCAAATGTCCTTTTCAATTTTATAATTAGTGAGCGTTTGCCCTTTTAAATAATTTGAAACCGCTGTTACGCCGTCGCTCTGTTCAATGCTGAATTTTACCAGGTGTGAAAAGGAAGGCTCCAATCCGACCAATGAAATATCGGTTCCGTGAAGCGTTGTAATAATTTTTATATCGCTTTTTTCTTTAATGATTTGCTTTGCAAGGTACGCGCTTGTTGCGTGGGGAATGGCATAATGGACATGAAAGAGATCGAGATTTTCGTACCGCGCAACTTCAACCATTTTGCTGGCAAGTGAAAGCGTGTACAACGAAAATTCAAACAGCGGATAATTGCTCGTTTCAACTTCGTGGAAGAAAATATTTTCAACAAAATGCGGTAAGCGGAACGGAAGCGCGTAAGAAACAAAATGGACTTCGTGTCCCTTTAACGCAAGTTCTTTTCCGAGTTCAGTGGCAATAACGCCGCTGCCGCCGTACGTTGGATAGCAGGTAATTCCGATTTTCATAGTAAATCCGTTTTTCGAGTTGAGAAAGTAAATCTGCCCATTACTACAGGAAAATTAATTATTATTTTTATTTTAAACTATGGTAATTCCCATTGAATAGGCGTTATCTAAAATTATTTTGAATTATCAAGTCGGTTCCTCGATTTCATCCTTTTTCCAATTTGATTCAGACACATGAACCTTATAAATAAATTTCGCGCGTTTAACGCGGGAACAAAAAAGAAATTATTCCGCCGTGAAGTTGAGGCAGCGTTGCGTAGCGGTAAACCGATAAAACTGCCTCCCGTTCCGCCCTACAATCAACAACAACTTGCGGACTTAAAAAATTCCTTCCCGTTTCAAGTATTCGCTTCGAGTGAAAATAGTGAAGCGGCAAAAAGGTGCATTAAGCAATTATCCGATGCCGGAGAAATGAGGAAAGAGGCGGAAGCTGTTCTTCAAAACCGATTCACTTTTTTCAATCTTGAAGAAAAATTTTTAGGTGAAAAGATCGATTGGAACTACGATTATCTTTCTGCAAGTAAATTTCCGGATGAGCAATTTTGGAACATCAATGTTGAAGAAATGCCTGCCGGCGCAGACCCGCAAGCCGCATGGGAGTTGGGGAGAATGCACCAACTTATAAAACTCGGGGAGACATTTTACTTAACCGATGATGAAAAATATCCCGAAAAATATTTTACTTTGTTAGAAGATTTTATTTCTTCAACAGAAAATTTTGCCGGTGTGCAGTGGACGAACCCATCTGAGGCGGCAATCCGCTTGCTGAATATAATTTGTGGCTTCGGATTTCTTCTCGATTCTCAAACGCTGAACGAGAAACGCTTCATTCGCCTCCAGGAAATTGTAATGCTGCACGCGGTTTATTTGGAGCATACTATTGAGCATTCGGAAGTCCGCGATCACCGCTTCCTACTTGTGCATCTTGCGCTTTTATGTGCGAGCATGTTTATCAAAAATAAAGCCTACGCAGAAAGACTTTTTCATTTTTCCTCTCCCCATTTCGAACCGGAAATCCGCAGACAAGTATTTGAAGACGGAGTAAGTTTTGAGCAATCGGTGCAACTGCATCCTTTAAATACCGAAATATTTTTGCTCGCTAAATATTTTTTAGAAGGAAAAGGGAAAAAAGTTTCGGAAGAATATAACCACCGCCTTCATCAGATGTTCAATATATTGATGCTTTACCGGCGTGAAAATAATAGCGAAGCCGCGCTACCGAATATAGGAGACGCATATACTTCACCTATACTTTCGTTTGTACCGAATACACAAACTCGTTATCTCGATCAACTTCTCTCAATCGGCGCTTTTCTTTTTAATGATGTAAATTTGAAAAAGAGTGATGACGCCCTGACAGAATATTTACTTTTTCTGTATGGAACGGAATCAGTTGAGACATTTAACGCGATGCGCAGCAATGATGAGCAGACTTCATCAATCGGATTAACGAAGGGAGGACATTTTATTTTTCGGACGAAGGAACTCGACATGTTCATCCGTGCTTCCGAAATTGGTAAACACGGCTCCGGCGCGCCCGGGCATAATGATACCTTTACTTTTGAACTCCTCTATCAAAATAAATTATTCTTTGTTGATCCCGGCACTTTTTCTTTTTACGCCGACAAAGATTTGCGGAATAAACTCCGTTCGGTTTTTTCGCACAACACTTTTTCAATTGATAATATTCAGCTTGCAGACTTTAACGGACTTTTTAATATTAAAGAAGATTTAACGAAACCAAAAATAATTGAATGGCATTCCGATAACGAAGAGGACGTGCTTGTTGCGCAGCATTTTGCTTACGTGCGGCTTGCCGATCCGGTTATTAGCAAAAGAGGATTCTTCTTTCAGAAAGAGAAAAAGAAAATCAAAATTAAAGATGAGTTTATCGGCGGCAATAAACACAAGATCGTTTCCCATCTTCATCTGCATCATGAAGTTGATGTTGAAAAAATTGAAAAGAACAAGTACGTATTAACTAATAGCGGAGTGAAGGTGCAAGTTATGCTTCACTCTTCCAGCGACAATTTTGAATCGTACTTGCAAGATTCGGTTTACTCACCGGCGTACCGGGCGCTGCATCAAACAAAAAAGATTCATACGGTGCTGCATGAAAATCTGCCGACGTTTTATATTATAGAAATTGATTTGCTATGAAAATTCTCATCATCGGGCACACTGTAGAAGACCACATTGTTTATCGCGGTGAGGAACAAGAAGTAAAACCGGGAGGAATTTTTTACTCGGCTTCGGCATTTCATTTTCTGAAAGATGCCGGAGATGAAATTTATCTTTGCACGTCAATTCAAAAAGAAAATTATGAATTGTTCGCCTTCGTGTATGATCACTTTAAGCACGATTATTTTTCTTATGTAGAAAAAATTCCTAAGATTCATCTAAATGTTTTTGAAAAGAAAGAACGCCACGAACGCTATGAAAATATTACCGATAAGCTCACCGTTCCGTTTGAAGCGTTGAATCAATTTGACGGAATTTTCATAAACATGATCACCGGCTTTGATATCAACGTGGAAGACCTACAGCAGATCAGAAAAAATTATAACGGGTTGATCTACCTCGATGTCCATTCGCTTGCGCGCGGCATTGATGATAATTACCGCCGCGATTTTCGCAAGATTCCCGATGCGAAGAAATGGATTTCATCCGTAGATATTCTTCAAGCAAATGATCACGAGCTTTTCACTTTAAGTGAAAAAAAGGACGAGAAAGAAATTGCCGAAGAGCTTCTTCAGCTTGGCGCAAAAATAATTCCGGTTACAAAAGGAGAACATGGCGCTACCTTGTTTGCACTAAATAACGATGAAAATTTTTCAATAACTATTCCGGCAATTGATATTGAAACGAAAAATAAAATAGGCTGCGGAGATGTTTTTGGCGCGGCTTTCTTTTCTTCCTATATTAAAGACAAAAATATGGAAAAGGCTTTTGCCCTTGCAAATATTGCCGGCGGGTGTATTGCTTCTTATTCCGAAATAAAAAAAATGAAAGATTTACGACACGATGTTCTCTCAAGATTTTCTTAAAAAAAGAGTTTTAATTTTTGGCGCAAACGGAATGCTCGGTCAACGGACGATCCATCTTTTTTCGCAAGGCGGTACGTATGAAATCCTCGCCTCATCCAGCGAGCCCGAACCGTTTTTCTCCGGCATCGACTATAAGCAAGTTGATTTTACTCAGCGCGACGAAGTAAAAAATTGCATTCTAAATTTCTATCCCGATGTAATTATTAACGCCGCAGCTTACACCAATGTTGACAAGGCTGAAACAGACCGCGAACTTTGCTGGAAAGTGAATGTAAAAGGATTGGAATTTATTACGGAAGCGGCGCGGGTGGTTGATTGTCATATTATTCACATTTCCACCGATTATGTTTTTGACGGATCGAAAGGTCCGTATAGTGAAATTGATAAACCGAATCCATTCGGGTATTACGCGCGCACAAAACTTGCGAGCGAGAACGCGCTTAAACTTGGCGGAACTCCATTTACTATTTTACGAACCAACGTGTTGTATGGAATTATCAAAACCGGAAGAGCTGATTTTGTCCGCTGGGTTGTCGATTCCATCCGGCAAAGCAAACCAATCCGGATTGTGACTGATCAAATTAACAACCCGACTTTTTTAGATGATCTCGCCGCCGCTGTTCAAAGTGTAATAGAAAAGAAGAAGGTTGGATTGTATCATATCGGCGGAAGAGAATTTCTTTCTCGTTATGATTTTACTTTGCGTATCGCGGATTTTTTTAATTTAGATAAATCACTCATTACGCCAATTGTTACCAAAGAATTAAATCAACCGGCTCCGCGCCCGCTAAAATCGGGGCTAATAACGATCAAAGCGGAATCTGAATTTGGATTTAAACCGCACAGTATTGAAGAATCATTTCAAAAGATGAAAGAGGAATTAAACTTATGAAAATGAAGTTGACCGCTGGAGTAATTGTTCTACTACTTTTTCTCATTCCAACACAAAGCATCTTCGCACAAAAAAAATTCCCGGACTGGGCAAAGGGAATTGTCTGGTACCAAATTTTTCCCGAACGATTCGCAAACGGCAACGCGGCAAATGATCCAACCGCGGAAGAAGTATTTGTGAATAGCAAAAAAATTCCCGAAGGATGGAAAATAACGAAATGGACATCCGACTGGTTTGCTCAATCAGAATGGGAAAAGAATTCCGGCCATTACGGACATGGCAATTTTACTTCGCGAAGATACGGCGGAGATATTCAAGGAATTATCGATCATCTCGATTATCTGAAAGCGCTCGGTGTTGGAGCAATTTATCTCAACCCGATGTTTGAAGCTGTATCCATGCATAAATACGACGGCTCGTCGTATCACCACATCGATCATACATTTGGCGGCGACCCCGTTGGCGATAAAAAATTGATGGCATCGGAAACACCGGATAGGCCTTCAACCTGGGAAATAACCTCGGCGGATAAATTATTTTTTAAATTGATAAATGAAGTTCATAAACGGGGAATGTACATTGTTATTGACGGAGTTTTTAATCATACCGGAGAACAGTTTTGGGCGTTTCAAGATGTGGTAAAAAAACAAAATGAATCGTCGTACAAAGATTGGTACAAGATAAAAAGTTTCGACAATCCGAAAACGGAGAAGAATGAATTTGATTATAAAGGATGGTGGGGAACAAAATCGCTGCCGGAGTTTAACAGAACTGAAAACGATTTATATCCCGCGGTAAAAAAATATATTTTCGATGCGACAAAAAGATGGATGGATCCGAACGGCGATGGAAATCCGGAAGACGGTATTGACGGATGGCGGCTTGACGTTGCTAACGAAGTTCCAATTGGCTTTTGGCGCGATTGGAATGGTGTAGTTAAATCGCTCAATCCGCAGGCAATCATTCTTGGCGAACTTTGGCAAATCTCTAAAGAATATATTTCAGAGAACGGAGTGTTTGACGGTTTGATGAATTACAATTTCGCTTACGCGGTTTGCGATTTGTTTATCAATAAAGAAAAGAAAATTCCGGTTTCGGAATTCATAAAAAAATTAGAAGAGATTGATAATGCGTATCCAAAAGATAATTTGTTTCTTCTTCAGAATTTAATGGATTCGCACGATGTTGACCGCCTTGCTTCAATGATCGTTAATCCCGACCGCCGATTTGATAATGATAACAATGGAAAAAATCCAAAATACAATCCGCGAAAACCAAATGCCGATGAATACCAACTGCAAAAACTTATTGCAGCTTTTCAGCTTACGTACCGCGGCGCTCCGATGATCTACTATGGCGATGAAGTTGGCATGTGGGGAGGCGATGACCCGCACGACCGGCAGCCGATGGTCTGGAAGGATATGAAATATGATGACGAAGTTATCGATTCAACTTCGGGTTTTCAAACCGGATTTGGCGCGTACAAAGTTGAAGTGAATGACGATCTGCTTGACTTCTACAAAAAGATGACGAACATACACAACACTTCAAACGCGCTTCGTTATGGTGATGTGAAGTTTCTTTTGCAGAATGACGAGAAAAATATTTTTGCGTTCATCCGTTCTTTTAAAAATGAACGCGTTCTGGTACTATTCAATTTAAGTAATGAAGAACAAAAATTTTCTTTCGATATAAAAACTGCGAAGCTTATTGATCTTTACTCAAACGATAAAATAGAAACGATGGAAAATCCGTTTTCTGTTGTGCTGCGCCAAAAATCTTTTGCGGTCTATTTGATGAAGTAATCCATTGTTGAGATAGGAATTTTTGTAATTCATTTTAACCGGTAATCATTACTGTTACAACCTTTATCCATTTAGGAGGTCTAATCAGTAATTAGCAAATTAACTTGAACGTAAATAATCATTTAATTAACGTTTCCCGGATCACTATGAAGAAATCACTTACTCTGCTTTTTCTTTTAAGTTTCGTTTTCACGGCTTATGCAAATAAAATTGATACACTCTCCAATGGAATAAAAGTTAAAGCGGTGAAATTAACTTCACACCTTTCCATTGATGGGCGCTTAACGGAAGATGCGTATGCAACTACAGCCGCGGTTAATCGCTTTACTCAGCGCGAGCCGCATGAAGGACAGCCCGCAACCGAAAAAACCGATGTATGGATTTTTTATGATGACGATGCAATTTATTTCTGCGCAAAAATGTACGACTCTCATCCCGATTCAATAATCAGTCTGCTTGGAAGACGCGATAATGTCCCCGGCTCGGATGAATTTGGAGTTGTAATTGATCCGTATTATGATAAACAAACCGGCTATTTTTTTGATATAAATCCTCATGGTGCAATTGGCGACGGCACGTTTTATAATGACAGCTGGAGTGATGATTCATGGAACGGAATATGGGATTACGGCGCATCAATTAATAATGACGGCTGGAGCGCCGAGATGCGAATTCCGTTTTCACAGCTTCGGTTCAATGCATCGGACTCAATGAAATGGGGAGTAAATTTTTTTCGGGAAATTGAAAGGAAGAAAGAAGAATCTTATCTCATCATGGTTCCTAAAAAGGAGAGCGGATTTGTTTCTCACTTTGCAGATTTGGAAGGATTAGATGGAATTGCAAACAGACCGCGCATTGAAGTGCTGCCGTATGTGGTGCAAAAAGCGCAGTCGCTCGTTCACGATCCGAACGACCCTTTCTATAAAAATAATAGATACGCAAATTCGCTTGGCGGAGATGTTAAAATCGGATTGGGCAGCAACCTCTCGCTTGATGCTACAATTAATCCCGATTTTGGGCAAGTGGAAGTTGACCCCGCGGTTGTAAATCTATCGGCATTTGAAACTTACTTTGATGAAAAGAGACCTTTTTTTATTGAAGGAAATAATCTTCTAAATTTTGGACGCGGCGGAATAAATAATAGCTGGAGTTTTAATTTCGGCTCAACAAATTTTGTCTATTCAAGAAGGATAGGACGCTCACCTCAATATTATCCCGATGCAAACGGATTTATCGATCAACCGAATGAAACTCACATTCTGGGCGCTGCAAAAATCACCGGAAAGGTAGCAGAAAATTTTTCACTTTACGGATTAGCCGCAGTTACGCAACGGATGTCTGCTAAAATAAATGATAACGGAAACACCTCCAGCCAGGAAGTTGAACCGCTCACGGGATATTCTGCCGTACGCGGATTGAAAGAATTCAACAGCGGTAATCAAGGGCTTGGTTTTATTTTTACCGCAGTTGAACGCGATCTGCACGATAAAAATCTCGCTTCATTTCTTCCCCAAAATAGTTTGGTTGGAGGAGTTGACGCGTGGACTTATTTAGACGAAGACAAAGTTTATGCGGTTAACGGATTTGTGAACGGCTCTTTTGTCAGCGGATCAAAAGACGCGATTGTTAATCTACAGCAGAAATCATATCGTTATTTTCAGCGGCCGGATGCAACGTACGCAAGGCTTGATAGCAGCAGAACCGCTCTTACCGGATCGATGGGAAGATTTATGCTGAACAAGCAAAAAGGAAATTTTTATTTGAACACCGCTTTCGGATTTATTACTCCCGGTTTTGAATATAATGATCTTGGATTTCAATGGAAGACAAACGCACTTAACGGGCATGCTGTTCTTGGTTACCGCTGGTTCGAAACCGACGGCGTATTCCGTTCAAAAAAAATATATGGTTTCGCTTTTGCCAATTATAATTTTGAAGGGAAAAAAGACGGCGAAGGTTACGGAAGTTTTGTTAATCTGGAATTTGAAAATTATTACGGCTTCCAGATTGAAGCGTTTTACTTTCCGCAAACTTTTTCTGCGGGATTAACACGCGGCGGTCCAAGTACGCTTTCACCTGCGGGACAATCGTTATCGTTGTTTGGATACACCGACAGCCGAAAGCAAGTTACTTGCTCATATAACTTCAATTATTCGGGTGATAAAGTAGGCGGAGTGAATTACAATTCCGGCGCTTCGGTAGAGGTAAAAATCGGTTCGAATATTTCTTTCTCATTTGGACCAAGTTTTTCATATTACTTAGAGAAAATGCAGTGGGTAACAAAAATTGAAGATCAAGATTACACGCCAACATTTGGGAACCGATATATTTTTGCAAATCTTACGCAGAAAACTATTTCAGGCGATATTCGCGTAAACTGGACGTTCACTCCGGTGTTGAGTTTGCAGTTGTTCGTTCAGCCTTTATTTTCAACGGGAAAGTACGATACGTTTAAGCAATTGCACAAAGCAGGAACAATGGATTATGAAGTGTATGGGAATGATCGTTCAACCATAAATTACTTGCCCGACACTGATGAATATGGAGTCATTCCTTCGGATATTGCCGAAGAAGTTGCTCGCGGCAACCGGGATGTCATAGGATCCGGAGGTTGGTTTAGAATTGCTAATCCGAACTTCAATTACAAATCGTTTAAAGCGAATATGGTTTTGCGGTGGGAATTTAATCCCGGTTCAACGCTGTACTTTGTATGGACGCACGACAAACAGGACTTTCGAAATCCCGGTGTGCTACAACTAAACAAAGATTTTTCTTCGTTGATGGACGCGCCGCCAAATAATATCTTTCTCATCAAAGTTAGTTACTGGTTTGATGCGGCGAAATGGTAATTAAGTGATTAGTTTTCAGTCGGCAGTCTTCAGTTGGCAGTCCGGCAGTAGATGATAAATTGAAAATACCTCCGGTGTTTTTGAGACGCCGGAGGTTTTATTTTTTTGCATTTGACTTTTAACAAATGGAACTCTATGTTTGCCTTAGAACAAAATAATTAATTATCTTAAACCGCATTAATTATATGCGGGGTTACAAAAAACAACAAAATGAATACTACCGAAAAAAATAAATACAGAAACGAATTTGAACGAAGGAACAACTCGATAAGATAAATTTAGTACATTAACTAAGAAGGTAATTTGGTTACATTTCTTAACATAGTTTGTATAGGGAAACTCTCTCTCATCGGCGGTGGAAGGGAAAGATGTTGATAAATACATTCTTCTCGTTGTTACTTGTTTGTGTAACAGTTAAAGTTTTTGTACGGATTTTCGTCCATTCATTTCTCATTTTATTTCCTATAAAATTACAACTTCATTTTCTTCCTCTTTTCATTTTCTTTTATTGTTTACTGACAGATAAATTACCTAATAGTTTTTTGAGAGGTAAAGATGCATTATAATAAAATAATAGTAATACTATTATTAATGATAACGATTGATCTTTACTCGCAATGGAGTAATGACCCAAACGTGAATTTACGAATTACAAATTGGGGCGATGCACCAATAAGTGCAGTTGAAGATGGAAGGGGAGGCGCATTCATAAGTGCAAGTTGGAATGCCCCCTTGGATAGACCACCCTGGAGTACCAGACAACCATCTCTTGTATGGATTGATAAATTTGGTTACAACAAACTTGATACTCTTTACAGTTTGGGTGGATATGGAGAAAAGTATAGAGATCTGAAACTAATGGAAGACGGTACGGGTAATTATTTTGCTGTTTTTGTTGATCGATTTTTTTCCCCTGAATATTCATCTTTCTCATATTCCAAATATAAAGATCGAATTATGATACAAAAGTTTGACTCTTTAGGACACAAGATTTGGGGAGAAGGAGTTTATATCTCTACAGACACCGTAATGCAGCATACTTTTTTTGAGACTGCAATTGATGAGAAGGGGGGGTGTTTTTTCTATTTTGAAGCGATGGATAGTTTGGGCTCTTTGAATGATAATGGAGAAAGAGTCGTTCAATATATCTCTCAAAACGGAGAGAGAGTGTGGGGTGATAAAGGAATAATGTTATACGATGGGCCTCTTCAATGGAATAATTTTGTAAATAAACTATTATATGATGGTAGAAATGGAGTAATAATCCATAACCAAAATACAAATTCCTTGATAAATTTGGATTCCTTTGGTAATACGATGTGGCAAATAACTTCTAGGGTTGATTATTCCGGAAGGATGGTATTATTAGATCAAAATAAATTTGCGATTATTGGAATGAAATATTATGAAAATCCATATTCGGTAAATTTATTGTTTGATAAAGTTTTATTATCCGGCCGCTATGAAGATAGTGTAATTACTTTAACAGATAGTTTACAATCTGGTTACCAGATAGAAAGTGCCAGTGTTGTTAATAACAAAATATTTTTTACATGGAAAGAAGATATACCTTTAACCTATTTAATGAAAATTGATACTTTAGGGAACAAGTATTTTGGAGAAAAAGGAATTAGACTGTTTGATACAAGTGGATTTGACACTAAAGTTTTTCCAACGGATAGTTCTTTTGTCTTTGTAACGGATCATTACGCGCGTAACATTAATTTTGAGGGAAAGGATTTATGGCAACCAGAGATTCTTCAATATACGACCCGAACGATGACTTTAAAAGATTTTGTTTCCGATGGCAATGGTGGATTCTTGGCATTTTGGTTAGAATTTCTTAATGGAATTTGGGGGCAGCAGGTTAATGCAAATGGCCAGCTTGGGGTTGTTACCGGTATAATAGATTTACCTTCAACAATTTTTCCGGATAATTTCACACTTTATCAAAACTATCCAAACCCTTTTAATCCT